>Ga0209581_1000174_pt1 | contig 197657 bp, 162 predicted proteins | sample Coa_R2_FD_187160 | JGI IMG/M metagenome (GOLD analysis project Ga0209581, IMG submission 187160) | Surface soil microbial communities from Centralia Pennsylvania, which are recovering from an underground coalmine fire - Coalmine... | ecosystem: Environmental > Terrestrial > Soil > Unclassified...
GCCATTGTCAGATTGAATCACCGCCGGCAGTCCACGCGTTTCGCTCAGCTTGCTGAACACCAGCGCCACTCGTTCACCCGTGAGCGAGAAGTCCACCTCCAGTGCCGGGCTCTCGCGGCTCCATTGATCGATGATGGTCAGCACCCGGAAACACCTGCCGTCAGCCAGCGTGTCGTGGACGAAATCCACTGCCCACCTTTGGTTTGCGCCATCCGGCGGTTCGCTCACCACCCGTGCGTGGCTCAGGTTCTTACCCCGGCGCCGACGGCGTAGCGACAGCCCTTCCTCGAGGTACAGCCGCTCCACCCGTTTGTGATTCACCTTAAAGCCTTCGCGTCGGAGCATCTGGTACAGCAACGGACATCCCCACCGCCGTTTCTCTTGCGTCAGTTCGCGCAGACGCTGGCGCAGTTCCTGGTCGCGGTCCTTGCCAGCTTTGAAGCGGTACGCGCGTCGGGTGATACCGATCAGCCCGCAGGCGCGACGCTGCGACAGTTCGTGCCTGGCCATCGCCGCTGCCACCATCTGCCGCTTCACCGCGGGCCGTACCCGTTTTTTGCCAACCCGTCCTTCAGCGCGCGGAGGTCCAGCGCCTGGTCCGCCACGATCGATTTGAGCCGCCGATTCTCCTCCTCCAGACTGACGCAGGCGCCGCATCTCCGAGACCTCCAGGCCACCGTACTTCTTGCGCCACGTGTAAAACGTCGCGTCGGAGATCCCATGCCGACGGCACAACTCGCCGACCTTTCCGCCCGCCGCGCCTTCCTTCAGGATGTTGATGATCTGCTCTTCGCTGAACCCAGCCTTTTTCATGCCTGCTCCTTTTCCGGCAAGCACTAACTTCTAGCTGGGATACTTTCGTGGGGTAAGCTCACAAGAGAGAAACGTCCGCAAGCTGATTGGCGGTAAGCTCAATTCGAAAAGGAGGCATCGGATAGCATAGCCTCGAACTCGACGAACACTCATCAACTTGGGCAGAATACGCCCGTGTTCTGCAGACTGTCAGGCCGCGATTTTTTTTGAAGTGCGCGGCAGCCAAGGTGAATCCTGCGAACGAGGCTTAGAATGAGCATTTTCTATCTCATTCGTCACGCCGAACCTCTGCGCAATCCGCGCGGACGCCCAGAAGGTGAATCACCCCTCTCCGATCGGGGTCGGCGAGACGCGGAGCAATTGGCTTCACGGTTCGTCGCGGTCGAGTTGGAAGCGATTTACTCAAGCCCCTATCGGCGTGCCCGTGAGACCATCGAGCCTCTAGCACGCGCCAAGAAGCTTTCAATCTTGGAAATTCGGGACTTCCGCGAACGAACCCTAGGTGACGGACCCTTTGCCGATCCGACGTTCTTAGATGCTGTTCGCGCCACTTGGGAAGACTTTGGTTTCATCCATCCTGGCGGCGAATCCAATGCATCGGCCCAAAGGCGAGCAAGGCTTGCGCTGAACGAACTACTGGTCCGGCATGCTGGACGGCCGATTGCGATTTCGACGCACGCTACTCTGCTTGCTCTTATCGTCAATAGCATCGACCCATCCTTCGGATTCGAGTTTTGGCGGCAGATCACGATGCCCGATTTGTATCGTCTGGAGATCTACGACAATCGAGGTCCGCGGATCGAGAGAATAGGGCCAGACGAGTGATACTTGCAGATGAGCTCCCTGCGCAATTTCGGAAACTAGCACTGGACATCGAATTTGCCGCAAGAGGATCGCAACTCGCAGGGTCGAACATCACAGCCGCGAAACTGAACTCAGAAGTTGCCCAGAAATTGTGATACTCCAAAAATCCCGTGGAGGTAATTTGGGGTAAGTGAAAAATCGGACGGAGAAAAAATGGCGCGGATTCAAGGCATTTTGCCCTGTGAGATAGCCACCCCCTCCGCCATTTCATCAATGTGTAGATTAGGTTTCTGCTTAGCCAGGCGGCGCGGGCCGGGTTGCGATAATCCGCACCAGCGGGTTAGCTAAGCTTTAGCGCCGTCATGATGGCTCTGCGAAAAGTCTTCACGCTTCTGCGCATGGGCTGGGCAGCGAGTTGGCTGGGGCTTAATCTCCCGCTCGCTTCTCTCGCCGTTCTCATCGTTTTGATTTTCCTCGCCTGCGGTCACGGCAGCGGAAGTGGCGGCACAACCGTCTCATCGTCGCCACCGCCTCCGCTGCGTGGTCCACGCGCCCCCGACCAGATCGGCATCGATTACACTCCAGAATCACGTTGCAGCGATAGCAACTGGCAGACCACGACGCCTGCGGCATGCAATCCGCAACTAAGCTTCATCTGCCCGTCCCCGAACCCACAGCAACCTCTCAATTGCCCGTCCGCCTGCCAGACATGCTACGACAACGATCTCAAGAGCAATCTCCAAGGCCGCCTGAATGTTTCGACCATCACCTCGTATCAACCGAACTATTACATTCTTAAATCGGCGGACACGCTCAAGATCAAAGTCATCCAGGGGCTCTTCAACGACGCGATTCCGAGTCTGGCGAAGCCCAGCACGGCCAAGAATTGCACTTTTTCCGGTTCTGCAATCTCGCTGTGCGGATCGAAATATGCGGGCGCGCTGCTGGATGGGGCGTGCGGCTCAGTCACGCCGTGGGATCCCGAAGATTTCTGTTCGAATACTCCCACCGAAAACCGCCCGTACGTCGAGCCGCTGAACTATCCCGACCGTCCGAAGAAAGACACGAGGGTTCCGAAATTTATCCAGGATGGAACCATCATCGCGATCCAACTCGGCAACGAAGCGCTCGGAACGAAGGTGGGCGGTCAGGTGATTACGGCGCAGATGATAAGCACCGCCGCCAAAACGCTGCGCGCCGCGCTCAACACGCGCGGCTTCAGCGCGATACCGATTGTCGTTTCGCTCGTCCTGGGCCAGGAAAAGACCTTCTGCAAGAAAGGAGCGCCCCCGCCCGGCGTAGATTTTATCGCCGCCCATCCGTACTGCAATTTTGTGGCAAACACCCCGCCTTCATGGCCGTTGCACGGGTCGCAATGCTGGACCCAGGTGCAGGATCTCTTCAAAAGCGTCTCGCAGGCTTCCTGCGGCGCATCACACACCTATATCGGGGAGACCGGTTACAACACCGGATGCCCGAACAGCGTGCCGCAGACGACGATCGATGACGAGCGGCTGTTTATCGATGATCTCAAGAGCACCACCTGCGCAGCGCCGCCCCCGCCTTCCGGATTCCCTACGTTCCTGTTCGCATTCTCCGATGTGTGTCCGTCGAGCGGATGCCTGGCGGGATGCGCCAATCGTCCCAGAGAAGGCAATGGCTACTTCGGCATATTCCACACGATGGACTATCTGACCAAAGGCGACGCAGTGCCGAAATTCCCTCCGCCATCGCTCAAGTGCGATTAGCACGCGGCGGGTCCGGAACCCGCGGCGCGCTTCACGCAAAATGACATCCACGAGCAAGCGAGTCCGCGGCGCCTACTTTGCCGCGGCGCTGACTCCCGCCGCACGCGATGGCTGGCTCTTCTGGAAATGCGGGATGACGTATTTGCCGAACAGGTCGATTGCGTGCATCGTTTTCGCGTGCGGAATCGACCAGAACTGCATCATCGCCAGGAACTGGTCGAGTTGCGCTTCCTTCTGGATTCGTTCGAGCTGGCGGATGGCCGTGTCCGGGCTGCCGCAGATGCACATTCCATGATCGATCAGAGAATCGATCGTTACCTTGCTCGGGTCCAGACCCTCATACTGCTTCGGCATTTCCGGCATCTGTCCGGCGGCAGGGTCTTTCGGGTCGATGCCGGTCTTCTTGGCCTCCAGCACCGCCGAATTGGCGCGAAGCGTAGTGCCCACGTAGGACATGAAGGCGCGCTCGGCTTCCTCGCGCGCCTGTTTGTCCGTATCGGCAAGATGGGTCATCGAAAACGCCCCCGCCCGATTGTTTACGAATGCGCCGTACGGCTTCGCGCTCTCGATCGCCTTGCGATAGGTGCGCACACGCTGCCCAAGCCTCTCGGGCGTGACCAGCAGCGTAAACGAGAGCAGGCCCAGGCCAAGCTTGCCTGCCAGCTCGTGCGTGTCATCGCTGGTGCACGCGACCCAGATTGGAGGATGCGGCTTCTGTACCGGCATCGGGACGACGGTGCGCTGCGGGATGTCGAAATACTTGCCCTTGTAGGAGAAGGTTCCGTCGGGGCTTTTCCAGATGGTGGTGATGATGTCGAGCGCCTCTTCCCATCGCGCCCGTGTTTCCTTGTACGGGATGCCGAAGCCGCCAAGCTCGACCTGGGTGATCGACCGGCCGGTGCCGACCTCGACACGGCCGTTGCTCAAAATGTCGAGCGTGGCGACTCGCTCCGCGATTCTGACCGGATGATTGTAGGGGAATGGCAGCAGGACGACCGCGTGTCCGATCCGGATTTTGCTGGTGCGCTGCGAGACTGCGCCGTAAAGAACCTCCGGCGCGGAGCAGTGAGCAAAGCCCACCTGGAAGTGATGCTCGACCGTCCAGAAATGAGTGAAGCCCACTTCCTCGGCGTGCACCACCTGCGCCATCACGTCGTGAAACGCCTGATACTCGCGCTCGCGATGCTTGAGCGGGCTGTTGACCTGGATTTCATAGAAGATTCCGAAGTCCATCGTAATTCCTCCATGACCGTTCCTGTGCGCCACGCGAAAGACTGTCAATCGGACTGTACGACTTTCGGGCGTGCTTTGTCATGAGTCCCGCGGTAGCCAATAGAGCAAATAGCGGCGACAATTGGTCCATGGCGTCGGACACCAGAACCATCAGCGTGTGCAAGATCGCCGGCGTGCAGGTGGATATCGATCTCTCCTGGCTCGTGATCTTTGCCCTCATCCTGTGGAGCCTGTCTGAAGGATACTTCCCTGCCCTCTACCCTGGCCATCGGCTGATCGCTTATTGGGTGGTCGGCCTGGCGGCCACGCTGATGTTTTTCGGTTCGGTCCTGATTCACGAGCTTTGCCATGCCGCGGTCGGCAATCTCAAAGGCGAGAAAATCGACCGGATAACGCTCTTCATTTTCGGCGGCATGGCGCACATGGGCGGCGAACCGCAAAGCGCGAGTGACGAGATCGTGATCGCTGGAGTCGGGCCGCTTGCCAGCCTCGCGCTGGCCCTGCTGTTTTGGCTCTTGTACAAAGCCGCCGCGATGGTTCCCGCCGCATCGCTGTGGACGGCGGTCTTTCGCTACCTCGGCGCGATCAATCTTGCGCTCGCGCTGTTCAATTTGCTTCCGGGGTTTCCGCTCGACGGCGGACGCCTCTTCAGGGCGATTCTATGGAAGCGCAGCGGCGACATGGAGCAGGCAACCGCGCGAGCTGCCGACTGGGGCGCGGCGCTCGCGTGGGGAATGATGATATTCGGCGCGATTGAGATCTTCGGCGGCGCGCTGATCGGGGGATTATGGCTGATCTTCATCGGCCTGTTCCTGCGCTCCGCCGCGATAGGCGAATATCGGGGCACCATCGTCAGCCATCTCCTGCACAACATCCTCGTTGGCGACATCATGACGCGCGACCCGGTCGCTCTGCCCGCGGACATCTCAGTGGCGGAAGCGGTCGACGGATTTTTCCTGAGATATGGCTACGGCGGATTTCCCGTAATAGCGGAGGGGCGCCCGATTGGCACGTTATCCCTGTCCGACGTGCGCAACTGCCCGCCGGAGAACCGCGCGGCCACGAAGGTCAGCGAAGTGATGCGGCCGATCGATGCGGCGATCGAGATCTCGCCCCAGGCCAGCGCGATGGACGCGGTGCACAAGATGAATGCCACGAACAGCGGACGACTGCTCGTGATCGGCGATGGCAAGCTGGAGGGATTGCTCACGCGCACCGCCGTGACCCGCTTCATGCAGGTGCGCGCGCAGCTTGAAGCATCGCGCCCGCCGGCTCCTGCGTGAATCGCGTTTTCATTCCGGTTGCGCGCGGTGTGAAAGTTGTTTTCCGCGGTGATATACAAGTCGCCGGAGGCGAGTGATGACGCAGGCACGATATGGCGATGTATCCGTGGCGATCGATGAGTACGTGGCGCAGGCCGAGATTCATCGACCCCCGCACAACTATTTCGATGTTCAACTGATCAAGGACCTCGCCAGCGCTTTCAATGACCTCGATGAAGACCCGGCGTGCCGGGCAATCGTGTTGTCGGCGGAAGGCAAGTCATTTTGCGCGGGAGCAAACTTTGCCAGCCGCAATCCCACCGGAGCGACAGACCCGAACCAGGGCGGCAATCCGCTGTATGCGGAAGGCGTGCGCCTGTTCTCGTGCAAAAAGCCGGTGGTTGCGGCGATTCAAGGCGCCGCAATCGGTGGCGGGCTCGGGCTCGCGCTGGTCGCGGATTTCCGCGTGGCGACCCCCGAGGCGCGGTTTGCCGCCAACTTCGTCAAGATTGGAATTCATCCGGGCTTCGGACTCACCTATACGCTGCCGCGGCTCATCGGCGTGCAGAAGGCGGCCTTGATGTTCCTTACCGGCCGCCGCATCGGCGGCGAAGAAGCGGTCGCAATCGGCCTTGCCGACATCCTCACCGAACCGGATAAGCTCCGTGCCACCGCGACGACACTCGCGCGCGAGATAGCCGAGAACGCACCTCTGGCGGTGCTCTCAACCCGCGCAACCATCCGGCGCGGACTGGCGGAAGCCGTGAAAGCGCAGACCGACCACGAATTCGTCGAGCAGGCGCGCCTGATGAAAACCGAAGATCACCGCGAAGGCATCAAAGCCGTCGCGGAGCGCCGCCCCGGCCGATTCGTCGGACGGTAGAAGCCGCCTCGCGCTCACAGGCCGTCCAGCGCGCGAGTGAACTCCTCGAGCAGGTCGCGCCAGTGTTCGGTGCCGATCGAGATGCGCACAAGAGAATCGGTGATGCCGGCGGCGGCCATTTCCTCGGCGCTGAGCTCACTGTGCGTCGTGGTGGCGGGATGGCAGGCGAGAGTCTCGACTCCGCCCATGCTGACCGCGTTCTTCGCGATCCTGAGACGGCGGAGGAATTCAAAGGCCGCGGTCTTGCCGCCTTCGATATCAAGCGACATCAGCGAACCGGGGTAATCGGTCTGCGCGTCGCGAATCCTGATTTGGCCGTGATCTTCGAACAGGGAGGGATAAAGGACGCGGCGGACGCGAGGATGCTTTGCGAGCTGCTCCGCGATCCGCTGGGCGTTCTTGCTCTGGCGGTTCATCCGCAACGCGACCGTGGAAAGCCGCGAGTCGAGGATCCAGCATTCGTCGGCCTGCAGGATATTCCCCAGCAGAGCGCGAATGCCGGTAAGCGACTGGATTAGATCCGGATCGGCCGCGATCACCGCGCCCGCCAAAAGATCGCTGAATCCGCCGAGAAACTTCGTCGCCGAGTAGATCACGAGATCGGCCCCGTGGCTCAGCGGATGCTGGAATGTGGGGCCGAGGAGCGTGTTGTCGATCGCCAGCATCGCGCGCCGGCTGTTCGCCCGAAGCGCCGCTGCCGCTTGCCCGATGTCGGTCATCGTCAGGGTAGGATTCGAGGGAGTTTCGATCAGCACCAGGCTCAGGTTGTCGGTGTGCGCGATGGTCTCGGTCAGAGCGGTCATGTCGCCGGCGCGTACCGCAATCGCACGGAAACCCAGCGGCTCGATTATCTGGTGAATCAGATGCTGGGTGCCGCCATAAAGCGGCTGCGTGTAGATCATCGTGCCGTCGCGCTCAAGGAAGGAGATTAGCACCGTGAAAATTGCAGCCATCCCGGAATTGAACACCGCGGCCGCCTTCGCGCCGCGCTCGAGGGGAACGAGCTGATCTTCAAGAATCTCGGCGTTCGGATGGTTCAGCCGCGCGTAGATAAGGTCCGGGCGGTAGCCGCTCTCCGGGCGAACCTTGCCCAGCGCGACAGCGAAGGCGCGCTCGGCGGCCTCGGGACTTGGAAAAACGAAGGTCGAACTGCGATATACGGGAGGCCGTGCGGACCCGACCGACAATTCCGGATCGAAGCCGCGGGTGAGGACCGCAGTTTCAGGCCGGACACGATAAGAGACTCTTGCCATCATCTGCTCCCTTCTGGCGCGGGCGGCTTTGTAGCATGCGATCCGCCTTCATTCATTCAACCATCGTCCAGCACTCGTGCACAGGGTTTATCTCGCAACCGCCATCGGCTAGTCGATAATCGCGATGAGTGCAGATGGGAGCAAAGCGGCTTCGATTCAGCCCGGAAACCCCTCACCGTTGGGTGCGACCTGGGACGGCCATGGAGTAAATTTCGCATTCTTTTCGGAAACGGCCGAAGGAATTGACCTCTGCCTTTTTGATGAAGCCGCATCGCCCACTCCCACCTCGGCCATCAGGATTTCCCAAAGGACCGATCATGTTTGGCATGTCTATGTTGCCGGAATAGGACCGGGCCAGCGTTACGCGTGCCGCGTGCACGGCCGCTACGATCCCGCTAACGGTCTGCGCTTCAACTCTTCCAAACTGCTCATCGATCCATACGCGAAGGCGATCGAGGGCGAGGTCAATTGGGACGAGCGGGTTTACGGCTACCGAGTCGGCGGCCGGCACGAAGACCTTCGCCGAGACCATCGCTCCAACGCCGCCTTCATCCCCAGGTGCGTCGTGATCGATCCGTCGTTCGACTGGGGAGAGGACCGCCCGCCCGTGATTCCGTGGAACGACACCATCATTTACGAACTCCACGTAAAAGGCTTCACCGCGAAACATCCCGAAATTCCGCAGCCGCAGCGGGGGACGTATGCGGCGCTGGGTTCGGAGTGCGTGATCCGGCATCTGCGCCGGCTCGGGATCACCGCTGTTGAACTGCTGCCGATCCATCATTTCGTCACCGAACAGCGGCTAGCCGAACAGGGGCTGGCGAACTATTGGGGATACAACCCTATCGGCTATTTCGCGCCGGCATCGCGGTATTCGTCGAGCGGCGCGCGTGGGCAACAGGTGGCTGAGTTCAAGGAGATGGTGAAGCGGCTGCACGCGGCGGGAATCGAAGTGATTCTGGACGTGGTTTACAACCACACCGCCGAAGGAAACCATCTGGGTCCCACGCTTTGCTTCCGCGGCTTCGACAATGCGGCCTATTACCGGCTTCAGCCGGACAATCGCCGCTACTATCTCGACTACACCGGATGCGGCAACAGCCTGAATATTCGGCATCCGAACACGCTTCGGTTGGTGATGGACAGTCTGCGTTACTGGGTGCGCGAGATGCACGTTGATGGATTTCGCTTTGACCTCGCGACCACCCTGGCGCGCCATCCGGAGCATATGGACCGTTACGGAAATTTCCTAAGCTCGATTTTCCAGGATCCGGTGCTCGCGCGCGTAAAGATCATCGCTGAGCCCTGGGATCTTGGCGATGCGGGCTACCAGCTCGGGGCGTTTCTTCCCGGATGGTCGGAATGGAACGGACGCTTTCGCGATTGCGTGCGCGACTACTGGCGCGGGGCGGATCAGACGCTGGCTGAATTGGCTTCGCGATTCACCGGCAGCTCAGACCTCTTTCAAGCATCCGGACGACATCCGCGCGCCAGCATCAACTTCGTCACTTGCCACGACGGATTCACCCTGCGAGACCTGGTTTCGTACAACGAGAAGCACAACGAAGCCAACGGCGAAGCGAATCGGGACGGCGAAAATTACAACCGATCCTGGAACTGCGGCGTTGAAGGTACGACTGAAGACCCGGGCATCAACGCACTGCGCGCACGGCAGATGAGAAACCTCCTCGCCTCGCTGTTCATGTCACAGGGGGTGCCGATGCTTCTGGCGGGAGATGAGATCGGGCGCACCCAGCGAGGTAACAACAACGCTTACTGTCAGGACAACGAGACCTCATGGCTCGACTGGTCGAGTATCGATAAGGCGATGCTCGACTACACGTGCGCATTGATTGCGCTGCGAAGGAACCATCCGGTTTTTCGCCGGAAATCGTGGTTTACCGGACGCCCGCTGCGGCCGAAACAAAATAAAGACATAGGATGGTTCAAGCCGGATGGCACCGAGATGTCATCGGAGGACTGGAGCGCCGGGTTTGCGAAATCGCTGGGAATTTACTTGAACGGCAGGGGCATCCCCGACCTCGACACATCCGGCAAACGCATCGTGGACGATACCTTTTACGTGATCCTGAACGCCCACTACGAGCCGCTGGATTTTGTGATTCCCGAGCGCGGCTGGGCAAGATCGTGGCAGCGAATTCTCGATACCGCACAGGGATTCATTCAGGACGACGCGCGGTTTTCTGCCGGCGTCACGCTGCGAGTAGAGGCGCGATCGGCCGTGGTCTTGCGCCGGTTGTCATGAGAGGGCGGCGCCGGTGAGAGATCGCGCCGCCAGACGCTCCAGGCCCGCTACTGCATCGACTTCCATTCTGGGGCGTCGGCGCCGTCGTCGGGTGATCGCGGAGCGACGCCTTCGTGACTTCTTGCACCGATGCGCATGTGGTCGAACGCCTGTTCGAGTTCAGCCAACGAACGCTTTGCATGGACAGCGGCTATACGCGAACTCAAATAGCCCAATATCAGGCTGACCAGGCCGGTGATGGCGAGAGCGGGCGCCCATGCGAGCCACTGATGGAGGAAGAAGACAAAGGCAATAAGCAGGCAGACCCCGGCGGCGATGTAGGCGGCAAGCGCGACCGCGTTGGCCAGAAGGCGATCGATCGCATTCGAGAAGATCGGCGTAAGGGCGGCCTGAAAGATGCGAATTTCGGTCTGAACAATTCGCGCGAGGTCATCGACAATACGCGCCAGCAGAGCCGGCCAGTCTCCTGAGACGGTCGATTGCGCCGGGGATTTTATCGCTCTCCGATCTCCCTCCACGTCACGAACCCTCGCCAGTTTCCGATCCGAACTTGAACCCGAGAAAGATGCCGAGCGCCAGCGCGCCGGCCAGGGCAAGCTTGGATTCGCTGTTACCAATCACAAAGCCGGCCGCCGCACTGGCGCACACCGCCGCGACAGGATGACGCTTGATTGCGTTTTCAGCCCGTGGTCGAAGCGCCGCCGCTTCGACCCTCTGGTTTACTTCCGACAGGCTCTGCTGCAGATCTGTTTCGGCTTCCTCGAGTTCCGCCTGAAGTTTTGAGATTTGGTCTGCCATGTCCATAAAACGATTCCGTAATAGCGCTGAGCAACACCTCTTTGGCAACCATCCGTCCCGCATAAAGCAGCGCGGCGAAGCCCAGGCGTGTGCGTAGGCCCCCTCCCACAATGAATCCCGCGCCGGCGGCGATCCCCAAGGCGGCCAGAGGATGCTGCTCGATGCTCTGGGTCAGCGCCTGTACAAGATCAACTTCCTGCTGGCCCGCGTCCGCGGGTGTGGCTTCCTCGGGATTCATTGGCCGCGCGAGGGAAAGCTGCGAAGGACCTTGGCGGCCATGTAGCCGATCATGAATGCGGCTCCAACCGCGAGGAGGGGCTGGCGGCGGACAAACTCCGTGATTCCTTCACCGAGTTGTCCAACGTAGTCGAGCGACTTCTCGCCATACTCGCGAGCAGTCTCATACCCTTCTTCAACGGCTTTGCGCCCGGCGGCTGCCGCACGCTGAACGGCCTCCGCGGCCCCATCTATGTCTCGAATGCTGCTTGTGTCAGCCATCGCTTCCTCCTTAAAGGCGCATCGCAAATTTAGCCGGCGACTCCCTATCCAGGGGCAACAACCATGCCACGAGGCTAATCCATCGGGTCCGAAAGGCTCAGCTTACGTCCGCGATTGGAAAGATGACAGCGGATTGCGGTCTTCGCCAAAATTGCCGCCCAACGCGTGTCTAAACTGGGCGGTGCGGCTTTTAGGCGATAGCTGCATGGCCGCGCAACAATCCGAAAACGCACTTGGATGAAGAGTTTCTCGCACGCTCGCCGCTTGCAGTGTACCTAAGACGCCTCCGTTGATGTCGCATTAGGAGGCAGGCGCTCGAGCCCAGGGAATTTTGTGAAGGCACGACCCTCGTGACTTCGCTATAGTCGAGAGGCATCGAGCGGGGAGGCCGTTCCATATCTCAGCGTGCGATCAAACTGACCGTCGGCGTCAGATCTTCGCGGCGGCAGGATTTCAGCGACGGGCCACGGCCGATTCCCGGTCGATTCATGAGTCCTTACTTTGATCTAACACGCGCAATGAGCATCTGAGGGCTATGCCTGGCAAATGTCGAGTATTGGTTGCTGAAGACGACAAAGCGACCCATGAGGAGTGGTCGGAATCGCTCACCTCATGGGGCTATGAAGTCGCGGTGGCGGAAGATGGGGACCAGGCGCTTGAACTGATTCGGAGCTTCTCACCGCAGATTTTCCTGTGCGATTTGAAAATGCCGCGGCGCGATGGGCTTGAGCTACTCAAGGACATCCGCGAGATGGGGCTCGAGCTTCACACCGTCATCATTTCCGGCGAGGGGCAGATTCCGGAGGCAGTGCAGGCGATCAAGCTCGGCGCTCTCGATTATCTGCGCAAACCGGTCGATCCGCATCATCTCAGGCAGATGCTGAAAACCCTCACCGAGAATATCTCGGTCAGAGAGGAAAACCTGCGGCTTCGCAGGCGGCTGATGGAAACGGGCGAACTTGGACCGATCTATGGCCAGTCGATTGCGATGCGCAAGGTGATGAGCGCCATCGAGCGGTTGGCGGGATCCTCGGCCTCGGTGATCATCTGCGGTGAAAGCGGGACCGGCAAGGAGCTCGCCGCGCGAACCATCCATGAGCTGTCGCCGCGGCGCTCCGCTCCGTACATCGGAGTCAACTGCGCCGCGATTCCCGAGACCCTGATGGAAAGCGAGCTGTTCGGTTACGAACGCGGCGCGTTCACCGGCGCGGACCGGCGCAAGGAAGGATGCTTCGAGCTGGCGAATCATGGGACACTGCTGCTCGACGAGATCACCGAGATGAAGGCGGAGTTGCAGGCCAAGCTTCTGCGAGTGATCGAAGAGCAGCGCCTGCGAAGGGTGGGAGGGACCCAGGAAGTGGCGCTGGATGTGCGCGTGCTGGCGGCATCGAATCGCGATATCGAACGCGCGGTCAAGGAAGGCAAGCTGCGAGAGGACCTCTACTATCGCCTCGGCGTATTCACCATCCAGATGCCGCCGCTGCGGGAGCGAACCGAAGACATTCCTTTGCTGATTGACGCGTTTCTGAATTTTTTCGCCGAGCGCGAGCACAGGCCGGTTCCATCGATGAGCGAGGAGTGTCGCGATCTGCTCAAAACGCATCCCTGGCCGGGCAACGTGCGCCAGTTGCGCAACGTAATCGAGCGCGCGGTGATCGTGTGCCAGGGATCGGCCATCACAGCTGCCGACCTGCCTCCGGAGTTCCGCTCGCACGCGCAGGGCGAATCGGGATGGTTGAAGATTCGGCTGGGCTCCTCGCTCGAAGACGTCGAGCGGGAGCTGATCCTTCGCACCATCGAGTACGCCGGAGGCAACAAAACCCGCGCCGCCGAGATTCTAGGTGTTGCCCCGAAGACTCTCTATAATCGCCTGGAGCGCTACGAAGAGCGACAATCCTGAGAGAACGAGGCGGGGGGATTTCACCCTCACCCCGTCCGGCGGCTGGTGATGCGCCCGCGGGCAAGATTCACGATTGCATTTCTATTCCTGCAGATCATTCCGATCATCGCGATCGGGCTGATCACGCTCGCCTATACGCTCAAGGTCGTCCTCGATGAGGTCGTTGACACCAGCGACCTGATGACACGACAGGTTTACGAACAGGTGCGCGTCGCGCTCGCCAACGGCCACGGAGATCCGGTCGCGGCGCTGCAGAGCGACGATGCGCTGCGGGGGTTGCTCGGTTCGATGCAGGCGTTTGGCACCGCGGTGGTGCTTGCGCGCATCACCGATTTGAACGGCAAGATCCTGGTCGCCGCGGGAGACGGAAGCGAAGGCCAGATTCAGCCGGCACTGCCATCAATTACGGAACTGGAGAAGAGAGCCGCGAACTGGTGGCCATTTGCCGTGCTGACCGCTTTCTCCGACAGCGATCTGTATGCCGCCTCGCGCCCGTTCGATGTGGACGGAAAACCGTTCGGCACCATCTATATCGGCGTAACCACAGCGCTGCTTACGGATCGAATGGAGCGGCTCGGCGTAGCATTCGCACTCATTGTGATCGCCGACGTAATTCTCACTCTGCTGGCGACCGCCTCTCTGCGCAGGCTGGTATTTCGAGAGGTGTGGCCGATCTCCGTTTCGTGGCCGGCTCTCGCGGCCGAGGAAGATCTCGAGAAACCCCAGGATGAATTGAGCGGATTGGCCGAGCGGTTCAACCGGCTCTCGCGCGAAGTCCATTCGGAGCACAATCGATGGGAGACCGGACGCAACGACGTGTATGAAATGGTCCGTTCGATTCACGACGGCCTGGTACTCCTGGATTCCGCGGGCCTGCTGCTGTTCGCCAACCACGAAGCCAGGGTTGCGCTCGGGCTCGACCGGTCCGGCAGCATCGAAGGCCGCCCACTGGCGGTTCTGCTGCGCAAGAACCATCCGTTGGTATCGATGACGGAAGCGGCGATCGAATCGGGTTCCGAAGCGCACGACGTGCCCCTCAGCCTGAGCCTGAACGGAAATTCGGACCGGAGTTCGACGCTGGTTTCATTCTTCAGGCTGGGCACCAGCCGAAATCCGGTTGGACTGCTCCTTTTGCTGCGCGACATGAACGCGGTTCGGGAGCTGGAGACTCTAGTGGATTATTCGAATCGGCTGGCGCGCCTGGGAGGGCTGATCTCCGGCGTGGCTCACCAGTTGCGCAGCCCTCTGCATGGAATGAATCTCCGCCTGGAATTGCTGCGCGAAGACGCAAGCCACGGCAACGATATCGAAAAGCACATCAACCGCCTGCGAGGCGAGGTCGAACGGCTCGATCAGTCCGTCGAGGCGCTGCTCAGGTTCATGCGTCCGCAGGAATTGAAGCTGAGCAGATTCGTTCTCGACGAGTTGCTGGCAGAGGTGGCAAACCGCTTCCGACACGATCGCATCAGCTTCGTTTACCAGTTCGCAACCGAGCGGCCCGTAGAGGCCGACCGCGCGATGCTGTCCGAGGCATTCGGCAATCTGATTCAGAACGCGGTGCAGGCCATGCCTGAGGGAGGAACGATCACCATTGCAACGGCGGAAAAAGACGGAATGATTGAAGTCGAAATTTCCGACCAGGGGGTTGGGATCCCTCCCGAAAATCTGGAGCAGGTGCTAAATCTTTACTTTACGACTAAAAAGGGTGGGAGCGGACTGGGGCTGCCGCTGGCGCTGAGGGCGATTGAACTGAACCGCGGCGCACTGAAGATAGAATCGCGGGTCGGCGAAGGAACTGTATGCCGCGTCCGCCTCCCTCCGGCGTCCGATGCTCCTCTTCAACTTATTTCGACAGCGACGTAAAGCGGCGGGCCGCGCAAAACGCGCGGCTCTAATTGTGATGTTGTTTGCGGCAGCGTCATCCGGAGCCGGGGCCTGCGGCTTGGTCTCCCGCCCGCGCCCTCCTGCCCCGCCGACACCGACTCCGACCGTGACCCCATCGCCAACTCCGAGTCCGACGCCTGCCGCTGAGGTCACCCCGGAAGGCAACGATGTCGCGGCGCAAGCGGCAAACGAAGCGGAACAGAAGGCGCGCCAGGCAGCAAAGAAAGCCGCCGAGGCGGCAGCCGTCGCCGCGGAGGCATCGACCGCCGCGCGCGAGGCGGCTCGGGCCGCAGCCAAAGCCGTTGCGGCGTCGCGCCATTCGCCGCGGACCCATCGATCGGCTCCAAGACCCTCACCGCAACCGTCCGGAATTCCCTCGCCGGCAGCGAGCGAAGCTGCGTCGCCTTCAGCGCAACCATCCCCCGCCGAGATCGCATCGACCGGAGCGGCCAGCGAGGCGCAAAAGAAAATCGACAAGGTAGCCGAGCGGATAAAGGATATCGATAAAACCAGGCTCGCGGCTGCCGATGCGCAGCGATACGACATGGCCAATGGGCTCCTGACCAGCGCGCGAACCGCTCTCGCTCGAAGCGACTACATGGCGGCATCGAGCCTGGCGGAAAAGGCCAAGGTTCTGGTGGAAGGCATCGGTCGATAATCGATCACTAGAACCGTAAAATTCCCGAAGCATGCCACGGCAAAAAGTTCCTACCGTGTAAATTTTTCACGTCTCGAAGCGTAAAAATTCCGTGATTTACTCGGATTTTGCTGGAGTCCTCTCATGGTACGAGCCTTGCTGACCAACCCCTCAACGCCGACTGCGAGGGGAAAATCATCATGGAAGATTGGGGCTTTTCCAGCGCATCACCACTCGCAACCCGCAGCATCTCAGGGTCTGCGGAACTGGAGCGGTGCTACCAAAACCGATGGATCAGTGAACCCGAGCGCAACCTGATGCTCGCGGTACTGGAAGACGCAATCCGATGTTTTCTCGGCTATCGCGAGGGAGATCCTGACCCGCGCAATCGTTTGGCCTACGCCGACGCGAGGGATTGGATCAACTCACCAAGCCGCTACAGCATCTTCGCCTTTCGCAACCTCTGCGAGATCGTCGGACTAAACCCCGACTGTCTTAGGCGAGAGCTGAATCGAATTCGCCGCGGCACCAGTCCCAGGAGTGTGGCTCTCCAGAGGATGTTCGACGTGCGGAGTCTTTCGGTGTCGAGTTCGAGCGACGACGCTTCCTACAGGCGGGCGCGTCGCGCGCGCACGCCGAGAAACGCTTCTGCCACCTACGCGCGATCGGCAGCAACGATCGGATAGATGCAGAAGCGGATAGTGTCGATCCTGAGCCGCGGAGATGCGCTCGCTGGCGTAGGATGCCTGAAACCTGATATTGGGTTCGTGGCGTAGCGACTCTGCTTGAACGTGCTGCGCGCAAATCCACGATGCAGATTTTGCTGCCGGCGGCGCAACAGATTGGCGAGGTTCTCAAACGCAGGGGCGAAACGATAGCCGTCGCGGAATCATCTTCGGGCGGCCTCATTTCGGCGGCGCTCCTGAGCGTTCCCGGCGCGTCGGCCTATTTCCTGGGTTCCTCGGTCTTCTACACGCGAAAGTCACTGAAGGAACTTCTGGGGCTCGGCGAGCCTGAATTCGCGCGGATGCGCGGGCTGACGGAGGCCACCGCGCTGGTGCTCGCGCATGCTATTCGCTGCCGGCTCGCGTCTTCCTGGGCGATCGCGGAAATCGGCGCCAGTGGGCCAACCGGAAGCCGCTATGGCGATCCACCGGGAACCTCGTGCATCGCTGTCGTTGGCGAAAGAGAGCGCACGGCTGTAATCCGAACCGGCAGCGCAGATCGAATCGCCAATATGCAGGCATTCGCGGAAGCAGCGATGACCTTGCTCAGCGAGACGATCGTCCAATCCTGACAAATTTCCTCTTCGAAAATCCTGCCATAGGTCTCAGACCGCCGCATTGTCAGGCTGCGCTGGCGTAAGCGCGCCAAAGATAAAGCGACTTGTACCTTCGTACAGATGACATTCCCGCACCACTGCCAGCTATTGTGCTTCCCGAGGTAATGCCGCCGCGGCGTGAGTCCCTCGTTGACGGAACGAAACGGCGAAGCGTTTCATCATGAAGCCCACCATCCATGTCGTCGATGACGACGCATCGACGCGCCGAGCGCTGAGTCGGCTCATTCCCGCATTGGGTTTCGATGTCGATACATTTGAAAGCGCCCAGGCATTCTTCGACTACGCGAAGATCGATTCGGACGACTGCCTGCTCGTGGACATCCATATGCCGGGCATGAACGGCATCGAGATGTGCCGCAAGCTGGAAGAGTCCGGACGCAAGCTGCCCACAATATTGATGACCGCGCACAAGGACGCGGGCACCAAGATGCTCGCGGCCAGCATCCATCCGGTCGCAACGTTGTACAAACCCTTCGACGAAAGCGCTCTTCTAAACGCCATTTCGACCGCGTTGCAAAGCACCTCCTAGCCGTTTCGCCCGAAAAGAACGATCTCGCCCGACGCGAGCAGGAACGTCGGTCCTTCAACGGCACGGTTGAAGATTCACGCCGGTTGCGTCACATTTCTGCAACGCGGTTACGGAGCGCGAAAGGTTTGCGCCGGACACTCAGTTTCAAGGTCGGATGCGCATGGTCTCCGGCGGTCGATTGAAAAAGAAGGTTTCTTCGATAAGTCGCTCACCTCGCAGGCCGGTTCGCGAGCTTCAGCGCTTCGAAACGGTGCTTGCCGGCGCACTGTCCGCGATCGCTCGAGTTTCGGCTCACGAAATCGACCGTGAAATCGAGCTCTGGCTGGGCGAAATCTGCCTTACGCTCGACCTCGACCGCAGCGTGCTGGCGCTCCTGAATCGCGGCGTGACTCATCGATGGAGTCGCGAGGGTATTCCGACTGTCCCATACGGAACGACCGGCATGAGCGTATCGCCCTGGACTACCCGCAAGGTGCTGGCTGGCGAAGAGTTGGTATGGTCCAGCATCAGCGACCTTCCCAACGAGGCACGTGATTACAAGCAGTGGGTCAGAAAGCATGGCCCCAAGGCTCAAGTTGCGTTGCCGCTGCGCGTCGGAAATTCTATCGTGGGTGGAATCACTTTTGGCAAGTTCCGATCCGGCCGCAAATGGCCTTCGCTGGTGATCCGGCGGCTTCGCCTGGTTGCCCAGGTCTTCGCGGCCGCCCTCGAGCGCAAGCGGATTGAAACGGAATTGCTCAGCGTCCGCAGCGAGCTTGCCGATGCCTCCAGAAGCACGATGATGGGAGAGCTGGCGGCATCGATTGCGCACGAAGTGAATCAGCCGCTCGGCGCCATCCTGTCCAACGCCCAGGCGGCTCGCCGCCTGCTGGCAGCGCCTGCGAGCGGAGTTGACAAGGCAAATGACGCGCTGAATGACATCGTCGAGGACGCGAAGCGCGCGGGCGAGGTTGTGACGCGCGTCAGGGCGCTGTTCAAGGGGGACAGGACTGCGCGCCTGCCGATCGATCCTGCCGGTTTGCTCGCGGAAGCGGAGAGTTTGCTGAGAAGCGAGGCGGCAATTCGCATGATCTCGCTGCGGGTTGACGCCGCGCCCTCCTTGCCACCGGTGCTCGGAGATCGCGTGCAACTGCTGCAATGCGTGATGAATCTGGCTATCAACGCGTTTGATTCAATCGTATCGGCCGATTCTTCCCTTCGCGAAACCATGCTCAAGGCGAACCAGCAAGACAGCAAGTGGGTACGCATCAGCGTTACCGACACCGGCGGCGGAATCGATCCCGCCATTGCCGACCGCATGTTCGATCCCTTTGTCAGCAGCAAGAGCGACGGGATGGGGATGGGCTTGCTGATCGCGCGATCGATCGTTACGAGCCACGGCGGAAGAATCTCCGCAGCCTCGAACTCCGCCGGGGGTGCCACGGTTTCGTTCACCCTGCCGGTGTGTCCGGCTAATGCCCCAACCGCGCCATGATTACGGGCGTCAAGGTAGCGGTGGTCGAAGATCACGAGTCGATGCGCAATGCGCTCGAGCGGCTGCTGGATGCCTCTTCGTTCGATGTTGCCGGCTTTGCTTCGGCCGACGAATTCCTGCGCGCGGCGGACTGCGCGGCCTTCGATTGCGCGGTGGTGGATGTTCATCTGCCGCGCAAGAGTGGACTTCAGCTCCAGACCGAAATGCGGCACAGCGCCCCCTTCACTTCGCTGATCTTCATAACCGGCCACGCGGACCTCGCGCTTGGGGTGCGCGCAATGCGCGAGGGCGCAATTGACTTCCTGGAAAAGCCAGTCAATGACCAGGCCCTGATCGAAGCCATTCGCCGCGGCGCTCTTCGCTCGCGCGAGCAACGATTGGCCTTTGATGAAGAAACGCGGCTGAAACAACGCTGCGATTCACTCACCCCTCGCGAGCGCGAAGTCTTTGCGCTCATTACCAAGGGCCTCTTGAACAAGCAGGCGGGCGCCGAACTCGGCACAACCGAACGAACCATCAAGGCGCATCGCGCGCGCGTAATGGAAAAGATGGGCGCAGAATCGCTGGCCGACCTCGTCAGGATGGCCGAGGCGCTGGGAATTCACCGGCAGGATTGATCCCGCGAGACTTCGCGAGGGTCCTTGCCGGTTGGGGACAAGGACCCTCTTTCGTATTAGCGGCAATGCGCGGAATCGGTGGTTAGCGATCCCGATCCTCGATCACGATATTGATGCGCCGATTTTTGTGCCTTCCTTCCGGTGTGTCGTTCGATGCGATCGGACGGTATTCGCCGAAACCTTCGGCGGCAAGCATCGCGGGATCGATTCCTTGCGACTGAAGGTGGCGCACCACGTTGCAAGCCCTCGCGGCTGACAATTCCCAGTTGGTCGGAAAGCGGTTGCGCAACGCGCCTTCTACCGGAAGGTTGTCCGTGTAACCCTCGATCACTACTTCCTTGCCGTTCAGGTTCTGCAGCGACGGCGCCACCTTGGCGAGGACTTCCACTCCCTGGCGGCCGACTTCATATCCGCCCTCGGAAAACAGGATGTCGTTGACCATCGTGACCTGCAGCCGGTCCTTTAGCTGCTTGATCTCGACCTGATCGTTCTTCACCTCGCTTTCCAGGTTCTTGTTCAGGTTCTCGTAGGTCTGGTTCATGTAAAGAAGTTGCTGGTTCTGCTGGACCTCCTGCTGATACTGCTGCTGAGGCACGCAACCCGCTAACAGCGGCAAGGCAACGAGAGCGACGGCCAATCTTTTCATTTTTCCTTATCGGAACCTCCGGATTGAATGATGGAGGCAATGCGTATCGCCGTAAATTGAACTTTGGTACAAGTGGCATTCGTTTAAGCGATAACCGATCATGTTTGTCCAAGCGACGAAACTCCGCCTCAGGAAACCAGGGGGTGGCGGAGAGCGCGGACAATCTGGAATCGAGGGACGTCCATCGATCGCGATTGAATCGTTCGATGGCTGAAGAGGGAATAAATCCAATGCCTTCCAAAGCAAAAAAACTCGGGACGATGGGAGCTGGTCTGCTCGCGCTGGCGATTGTGGCCAGCGCCTGCTCTACGACCACTACCCCGGAGCCAAACCTGATAGAGCGCGTGCAGGGGACCACTCCCACCCTGCAGGCGCCGGAGGGGTTCTTTGGCAACGACACTTCCCTGCTCAAGCCCGGCAAAAATCCGCAGGCGCTGCTCTACTACGTCAATCCGAAAGCGCAGTGGACTCAGTACCATCAGGTGTTGCTCGAACCAGTCCAGTTCTGGGACAGCGCGAACTCCGATGTATCCGCGGACGACCAAAAGATGCTGACAGAATATCTGTACAACCAGTTGAAGCAGGATCTGGAAAAGAATTTCACCCTGGTGAATCAGCCTGGCCCGGGCGTGTTGACGGTCCAGGTTGCGATTATCAGCGCGAGCGCCGCAACGCCGGGAATGAGGTCGATCTCGCAGGTAGTGCCGCAGTTGCACGCGCTCAATACGCTGCAATCGCTCGCGACCGGCAGTCTCGCGTTCGTCGGTTCGGCCGAAGGCGCGATGAAGTTTACTGATTCTCAAACCGGCGAATTGCTGGCCGCCGCGGTGAACAAGCGCCTTGGCGGCGGCAACGTCGAAGCGGCCGCGCAAATCAAGTGGGGCGATGCTGAAAATATCATGCAGTTCTGGGCCCAGCAGATTTCCAATCGGCTGGCGAATGCGACCACGACGGGCACGATTCTCACCAGTTCCGACCAGTCATGATCGCCCTGGCGGGATGAGCCCCGCGGCACGAGCTATCGGAACGAGCTTGCGGCACACAAGCCGATTGCTGTAGGAATTCTTGCCTTGAACGAACATCATCGGAAATGTGGTGCGGACCGGTGATCTCGCACGGGCGTAAGTGTAAAAGCCCACAGGCGAGCGCGATCAAGCGTTGGCTCGGGGTTGGCCTCCTGCTGCTCGCGATTTCAGTCCAGGGCTGCATGATCGGCCCGGACTACAAAACTCCCCCCGCCCCGGTCGCCAAGAATTGGCCGTCGGCCTCCGACTCAGGGGTCGATACGAGCCGCCAGGAGTACATCGACTGGTGGAACGTGTTCAATGACCCGACGATGGTCAAGCTGATCAAGCTCGCCTATCAGCAGAATCTGACGCTGCGAACCGCCGGCGTACGGGTGCTCGAGGCGCGCGCGCAGCTCGGGATGGCAATCGGCGAACTTTATCCGCAGCAGCAGACCCTCACGGCCTCGGTGAGTTACAATCGCCTTCCCATCTCGCTTCCCTACAACATCGTCAACAGCACCTACTGGTCCGATGTTTTCGGCGCGCAGGCGGGATGGGAACTCGACGTATGGGGACAGATTCGGCGCGGAATACAGTCGGCGGACGACGCCTTTCTCGCATCGGTGGCCGATTATGACAGCGCCCTGGTCAGTCTCACCGGCGACGTAGCGGCAACTTACGTGAAGATCCGGACCACGGAAACACAACTCGAGGTCGCACGCCAGAACGTCGAGAAAGAGGAACTTACCGTCCAAATAGTGAAGATCCGGCACCAGGGCGGCGTCGCGACCGGCCGCGATGTTTTCCAGGCGGAAAACGTTCTGGGCGCAACCGAAGCGACAATCCCGCAGCTTACGGCCCAGCTCGAACAGCAAAAAAACTCTCTCAGCGTGCTGCTGGGAATGCCGCCGGGAACGATCGACGAGTTGCTGCGCGGGAACTCGAAAATTCCGAGCGCGCCGGAAAAGGCCGCCATCGGTATCCCCGCCGATTTGCTGCGCCGCCGCCCCGACATCCGCAAAGCTGAACTTCAGGCTGCCGCACAGTGCGCGCAGATCGGCGTGGCGAAGGCGGACCTGCTACCGTCATTTTCGCTCACAGGAATCGTGGGAACGCTCTCGTCGAACGTCAACCAGCATTCCCTGACCGACGTATTCACCCACGCCAGCATGTTTTATCAGGTCGGGCCTCAGTTTCAGTGGAACATCCTCAACTACGGACAGATAACAAACAACGTCCGGCTTCAGGACGCGAAGTACCAGGAACTATTGGTCAACTATCAGAACACGGTCCTGAAAGCGCAGCAGGAAGTGGCGGACGGAATGAGCACCTTTCTGCAATCGAAACAGGCCGTCATATACCTGAAGGAAAGCGTGACCGCGGCTCAGGGAGCGCTCAGAATCGCTATCATCCAGTACCAGCAGGGCATCGCCGATTTCACAACCGTTCTCACCGCCGAACAGAACCTGTACACGGCAGAGAACAATCTCGCGATCGCATCGGGCCAGGTTCCGCTCGGACTGATCGCGGCATACCGTGCGATGGGCGGCGGCTGGCAGATTCGCGAGGGCAACGGCTTCGTACCCCGTGAAACCGCCCATGAAATGGAAGATCGAACCAATTGGGGCACCCTCCTCACCCCTGACCTGCTGAATCCACGCGCACCCGGATTGCCATCGCCCAGTGACACAGGGCCGCTGGTGCGTCCGCCCGAATGGTAGGCGGCCAGAGAACTTGCCGGCTGGACTCGAAAAGGAAAAGTGCAAGTGCGAATCTCCAGATTCTTTGCAACAAGGCGATCGGTAACAATCGCTGCCGCTCTGGCCGCGATACTTGCGGTTTCGGCGTGCCGCGGCGGCTCACCTGAGGAGCAGGCACCTCCGTCCGTCACCGTCGCAAAACCGGTGACGGAAAGCGTTTCCGACTATCTCGACTTTACCGGCAATACCGCGGCTACCGATTCGGTGACCCTGGTCGCGCGCGTCGAAGGCTATCTTGACAAAATTCACTTCGTCGACGGCACAGAGGTGAAGAAGGGCACGCTCCTCTTCACCATTCAGCAGTCGCAATACATCGCTCAGCTTCAGCAGGCACAGGCGCAGGTCGCGGCCCAGAAAGCCGCTTTATGGCACGCGAAGACCGAGTTCGTACGCTACAGCGGACTTCTCAAGCAGGATGCCGCGACTCAGACCGAGGTCGATCACTGGCGATTCGAAAAGGAATCCGCCGAAGCGGGGCTCTTGAACGCCGAGGCCCAGGTAGTCCTTGCGAAGCTGAATCTTGGCTACACCGAGGTCCGGGCCCCGTTCGACGGACGCATCGGGCGCCACCTGGTGAATCCCGGAAACCTCGTGGGCGCGGCGGGCCAGCAAACGCCGCTTGCACAAATCGATCAGATCGATCCGCTTTACGTTTACTTCACGATAAACGAAGGCGACCTCCTGAATCTGATGGCGCGCTACAAATCAACGCCGGCGCGGCCAAAGGACCGCGACTTGCCCTGCTATTTCGGACTGGCAAACGAGACCGGCTTTCCCCATGCGGGCCGGCTCGACTTCGCTTCAATTACCGTTGCGCCAACCACAGGAACTCTCCAGTTGCGCGGCATCTTTCCCAATCACGACCTGAGCGTCCTGCCGGGCTTGTTCGCACGCGTGCGAGTCCCATCGCCCGAGACCCGCAATGCATTGCTGGTGCCCGGCGATGCGATCGGTTTCGACCAGCAGGGCGAGTATCTGCTGGTCGTCAACAGCCAGAACATCGTCGAACGCCGGTCAATCAAGTCCGGCTTCCAGGTCGGCACCTTCATGGTGGTCGACCGTGGGGTCCATGCCGATGATCGGGTAATCGTGGAGGGGCTGATGCAGGCAATTCCGGGCGCGCAAGTCAGCCCCAAGGAAACCACCCTCACTCCGCCGCCCGCTCCGAAGATCTGACCCTGAGGAGCAATCCGCGAAGTGTCCAAGTTTTTCATCGAACGCCCGATCCTGGCCAACGTAATCGCGATCATCACGATCGTGCTGGGTCTGGTCTGCCTCCTAAACCTGCCGGTAGCCGAATATCCCGATATCGTCCCTCCGACCATCCGCGTGACGACCAGTTATCCCGGCGCCAGCGCCGACGTGGTTGCCACCACCGTGGGAATCCCTCTCGAACAGGGAGTCAATGGAGTCGAGGGCTCTCTCTACATGCAATCGACCAGCGGCAGCGATGGCAGCTATTCGCTCACCATCACGTTCGCGGTCGGCACCGATCTGAACTCGGCGATCGCGCTGGTCCAGAATGCCGTCAACGGCGCATTGTCGCAGCTTCCCAGCGCCGTCCAGTCGCAGGGAGTCACGATCCAGAAGGTGAGCACCAACATCCTTCTCATCGGGAGCCTGTATTCGGACGACAACCGGTATGACGAAACCTTCCTGAGCAACTACGCGATCATCAATCTCCAAAATCCGCTCGCGCGCCTGCCCGGCGTCGGACAGGTCCAGATTCTGGGCGCCGGCCCCTACAGCATGCGAATATGGCTCGACCCGGTAAAGTTGAAGGCCTACGGCCTGACCGTCCTCGACGTTCAACAGGCGATTCAGAACCAGAACGTCCAGGTGGCCGCCGGGCAAGTCGGCGGGCCGCCGGTTCCCTCCGATCAGGTCTTTCAGTTCACGGTGAAAGCCCTCGGACGGCTCTCTGACGTAACTCAGTTTGAAAATATCGTCGTCAAGGCCAAACCGCCCTCCACTGAATACAACCAGATTCAAACCCCGGTGCAGACCGGCCTCACATCCGAAATCGTCCGCATAAAGGATGTTGCGAGAGTCGAACTGAGCCAGGAGGCCTATTCGACTTTTTCCGGCCTGAGCGGCAAGAAGGCCGCCCAGATGAACGTGTACACGCTGCCCGGAGCGAACGCGCTTCGCGTCGCGCGCGAGGTGAATGCGCTGATGGGGCAAATGAGCCAGAAGTTCCCGGCCGGCCTCAAATACACGGCGCTGCTCGACACCTCAACCTTCATCAAGGATTCAATCGGCGGAGTGTACTCGGCACTGATCGAGGCGGGCGTGCTGGTGCTGATCGTGATCATCCTGTTCCTGCAGAATCTGCGCGCGATGCTGGTGCCGGCCACCACCGTCCCGGTCACCATCATCGGCGCCTTCGCCGCGATGGCCCTGCTCGGCTTTACCGTCAACCTCATGACCCTGTTCGCGCTCATCCTTGCGATCGGAATCGTGGTCGATGACGCGATCGTGATCGTCGAGAACGCCTCCCACTACATCGAGACCGGGCTTACCCCCAAGGATGCCGCGATCAAGGCGATGAGCGAGCTGACCGGCCCGGTGCTCGGCATCACCCTGGTCCTGACCTCGGTCTTTCTTCCCGCCTCCTTCCTGCCCGGCATCACCGGCCAGATGTTCCGACAATTCGCCCTCGTCATCGCCTCCACCGCCATCATCAGCGCGGTCAACGCGTTGACCCTCAAGCCGACGCAGTGCGCCCTTTACCTGCGGCCGGTGGACAAGACCAAACAGCCGAACTGGTTTTACCGCGGGTTTAATCAAGTCTACGGGACGATCGAGGACCACTACGTCGCGATAGTGCATTGGATGTGCGCGCGCCCGCACCAGATGGCGTACGTGTTCGTTGCGGTAGTCGGACTCGCCGGGATGGTGTTTGCAAGCCATCCTTCCGCGTTTCTGCCCCTCGAGGACCAGGGCTATTGCCTCGTTATCGCGCGACTTCCCGCGGGGGCCTCTCAACCCCGGGTGCGCGAAGTTGCGGCAGACATCGACAAGATCCTCAAGGCGACGCCCGGAATTAAAGGATGGGTCACCAGCGGCGGATACTCCGATCTCGATTCCGCCAACCTGAGCAACGTCATCACAGAGTATGTGATGTACCAGGACTTCGGCGAACGTCCTGAGAGCCTGACCCAGGACGTAATCGTGAAGGACCTCCAGGAGCGTCTCAAATCGATTCAGCGCGCGAGCTTCTCGGTGCTTGTTCCTCCTCCGATTCCCGGGCTTGGGCAGGCAGGCGGTTTCCAGATGATGGTCGAAGATCGAGGCGCCGTCGGTCTAGGGGAGCTGCAGAAGGCGACCGAACTCATGCTGCGCAGGACAAAAGACGAGCCCGCCCTTCAGGGCGTAACCACCACGTTCAGCGCAAGCAGCCCCCAGCTCTACATCGACATCAATCGGACGATGGCCGAGTCGCTCGGCGTCACGATCAACGATGTCTTTCAGACACTGCAGACCTATCTCGGATCGACGTACATCAATCTGTTCAACAAGTTCAATCAAAGCTTCCAGGTGCGCATCCAGGGCGCTTCGGACTATCGGCGCCAACTCGACGATATCAAGGGACTGTATGTCGCCAACCGGGACGGCCAGATGGTGCCGATGGGCGCGCTAGTGCGGATTCATCGCACTTTGGGGTCCGACCTGCTCACCCGCTACAACATGTACCCCGCGGTCCCGATCATCGGGAATCCGGCCACGGGCTACAGCAGCGGGCAAGCGCTCAGCGCGATGGAAGCAGTTGCCGATCGGAGCCTTCCCCTCGGCATGTCCTACGACTGGACCGGCCTTTCCTACCAGGAAAAGCTCATCGGCAATCAGGCCTACTTCATTTTCGCTCTCTCGATCACGCTGGTGTTTCTGGTGCTGGCCGGACAGTACGAAAGCTGGACCAGCCCCGCGGCAGTCGTCATCACCGTGCCGATGGCGCTGGTCGGGGTAATCGCCGCGCTGGTTGTTCGCGGCTTCCCGACCGATCTCTACACCCAGATCGGGTTGGTCCTGATGATCGCGCTGGCCGCGAAAAACGCGATCCTGATCGTGGAATTCGCCCGCGACCTCAAGCATGAAGGTCTGACGACTGCCGAGGCCGCGGTTGAAGCGACTCGCAGGCGATTTCGGCCAATCGTGATGACCTCGATTGCTTTCATCCTGAGCGTCGTGCCGCTGATGACCGCGTCGGGAGCGGGCGCGGCCAGCCAGCAAGCGCTCGGAACGGTGGTTTTCGGAGGGATGCTGGCGTCGACTCTGCTCGCAATTCCGTTCGTTCCCGTTTTCTTCATCTTGATGGAAGGAATCACCGAGCGCCGCGAGGCGCGCAAGGCGGCCGCCGAGGTCGCGCAATCGGCGCAAACCGGGAGCGCTGACTGAGCCGGCGCCCTGCCCGGCCGCATCCAAACGACGCGCATGTCGAAGTTCTTCATCGAGCGCCCGATTCTCGCGAACGTGATCGCGATAATCACGATGCTGTTGGGCGCGGTGTGCCTGTACAATCTGCCGGTCGCCCAGTATCCGCAAATCGTGCCGCCCACCATCCAGGTGAGCACGACCTATACCGGTGCCAACGCGGAAACCGTGGCGGACACTGTCGGCATCCCAATCGAGCAGGCGGTGAACGGCGTCGAAAATTCCATCTACATGCAATCCACGAGCGGCAGCGACGGCAGCTATACGCTCACCGTCACCTTCTCGATCGGAACCGACCTGAACACTTCGCTTGCTCTGGTTCAGAACGCGGTAAACAGCGCCTTGCCCCAGCTCCCCGAATCCGTGCGATCGCAGGGCGTGACGGTAAAAAAGGTCAGCACCAACATCCTGCTGATCGAAAGCTTGTATTCGGACGACGATCGCTTCAGCGAGACCTTCCTTTCCAACTACGCGATCATCAACCTGCAGCCGCCCCTCGAGCGCCTGCCCGGAGTCGGACAGATCCAGATTTTCGGCGCCGGACCTTACAGCATGCGGATCTGGCTCGACCCGATGAAGCTCAAGACCTACGGTCTGACCGCGCTCGACGTGGAGCAGGCGATCAAATCGCAGAACATGCAGGTCGCAGCCGGACAAATCGGCGGACCGCCTTCACCCGGCAATCAAGTCTTTCAATTTACCATCAACGCGCTTGGCCGCCTGTCAGACGCGACCGAATTCGAAAACATCATCCTGAAAAGCCAGCCTGCTTCCAGCCTGCGCCAACAGGTCAGCGACCCGAGCAAGAGCCGTCCCACCGCGGAGCTCGTCAGAATACGCGACGTCGGACGCGTGGAATTGAGCCAGCAGGTGTACACCGTCTTCGCCGGGCTTAATGGAAAAAAGACCGCCCACATCGCGATATTCGCGCTGCCCGATGCCAACGCGCTGCAGGTTGCCAATGAATCGCGCGCGCTGATGGCACAAATGAGCAAGACCTTTCCGCAAGGCCTTAAATTCACCACTCCTTACGACACCACCCTGTTCATCAATCAATCGATCAACGCGGTGTACGTAACGCTGATCGAGGCGGGCGTGCTGGTGCTGATCGTGATCATCCTGTTCCTGCAGAATCTGCGCGCGATGCTGGTGCCGGCCACCACCGTCCCGGTCACCATCATCGGCGCCTTCGCCGCGATGGCCCTGCTCGGCTTTACCGTCAACCTCATGACCCTGTTCGCGCTCATCCTTGCGATCGGAATCGTGGTCGATGACGCGATCGTGATCGTCGAGAACGCCTCCCACTACATCGAGACCGGGCTTACCCCCAAGGATGCCGCGATCAAGGCGATGAGCGAGCTGACCGGCCCGGTGCTCGGCATCACCCTGGTCCTGACCTCGGTCTTTCTTCCCGCTTCCTTCCTGCCCGGCATCACCGGCCAGATGTTCCGACAATTCGCCCTCGTCATCGCCTCCACCGCCATCATCAGCGCTTTGAACGCGCTTACTCTCAAGCCGACGCAGTGTGCGCTTTATCTGAAGCCGGTCCCGAAGGACAAAAAAGTCAACTGGTTTTTCCGCGGATTCAACCGGGGTTTCGCCGTTGTCGAGGACCACTACATCGCAATCGTGCGCTGGATGGTTGAGCGGCCGATTCGTATGGCGTGCGTTTTCGCCGTGATGGTAGGCCTCGCCGGCGCGGTCTTCGCCATTTATCCTACGGCGCTGCTCCCGCTTGAAGATCAGGGCTACTGCATCGTCATCGCGCAGCTCCCTTCCGGGGCGTCGCAGCCGCGTGTCCGTCAATTGGCTGCCGATATCGATAAAACGCTGAAGACCGTCGATGGGCTGAAGGCGTGGACGACGATCGGCGGGTATTCCGCGATGGATTCGGCGAAGATGTCCAACGTCATCACGACTTTCGTGACCTTCAAGGATTGGGGCGAACGGCCCAAAGGGTTCACGATGCAAGGCGTGATCGCGGAGCTTCAAACGAAGTTTCGCGCCTTCCCGAACGCGCAATTCAACGTTCTGCCGCCGACACCCATTCCCGGACTGGGAAATGCGTTCGGATTTCAAATGGAGGTCGAGGATCGCGGCAGCCTCGGGATTGGCGAGCTGCAAAAGGCTGTCCAGCAAATCCTCGGCAGGGCACAGGCGCGTGCGGGTTTTCTACGCATCGGATTCACGACCTTCAGCGCCAACAGTCCCCAGGTTTACGTCGATATCGACCGGGTCAAGGTGAAGTCGCTAGGTGTTAACCTGAACGACGTGTTCAAGACGCTTCAGGCGTACATGGGTTCGAGCTACGTGAACCTGTTCAACATCTTTAACCAGAGCTTCCAGGTTCGTATCCAGGCACAAGCGGATTACCGCCGCCTCGCAAGCGAGATCGGCGACATGTACGTTAAGAACCAGAACCACCAGATGGTCCCATTGGGTGCGATGGTTACAATACGGCCCGCGCTCGGCACCGAATTGTTGACCCGCTACAACCTGTATCCCGCCGCAACCATCACCGGAATCCAGATGCCCCGATACAGCTCGGGCCAGGCCCTCAGCATAATGGAGAATCTGGCCCATACGGTTCTGCCTCGCGCGATGGATTTTGAATGGACCGGGCTTTCCTACCAGGAAAAGTTGATCGGCAATCAGGCTTTCATGATCTTTGCGCTTTCGATCACTCTCGTCTTTCTGGTGCTTGCCGGGCAATACGAGAGCTGGACCGATCCCGCCGTGGTAATCCTGGTGGTCCCGATCGCGCTGGTGGGAATCGTGGTGGCACTGTTTGTGCGCAAGTTGCCCAACGATCTCTACACGCAGATCGGCCTGGTGCTGATGATCGCGCTGGCGGCCAAGAACGCGATCCTGATCGTCGAGTTCGCGCGCGAGCTCAAGGCGGGAGGAATGTCGGCTGCCGATGCCGCGGTCGAAGCCGCGCGCCGGCGCTTCAGGCCAATCATTATGACGTCAATCGCCTTTATCCTGGGCGTGTTTCCCCTCGTGACCGCGGACGGCGCCGGGGCGGCGAGCCAGCAATCGCTGGGCACGGTGGTGTTCGGCGGAATGATCGCTTCAACGCTCCTTGCGATTCCCTTTGTCCCGGTTTTCTATGTCCTGATTCACCGCATCAGCGAACGCACCCGCGTCGCGACTGCGGATTCAAAGGCCGCGGCAACTCCCGCTCCGGCCGACGTGCAATAGCGAGTCAGGCGCTCAGGGCCGAAACCGGCCGCTGCTCTCTCCTCTCACTCCACCAGGCACGATTTGCCAACAGCCGAGCGAGAATCTCCGGGATCTCGAAGATGGCCCGGTTATTGACCGCCCGCACGTGCTCACGGAACGACGCCCGCCGATCCGGATCCAGCATCGGCAATATGCCCGCCGCCACCTCGGCAAAGGTGTGAAGAACGACTCCGAGCTGATTTTCTACAATCCAGTCGGTGTTGAATCGCTCCTGGACCATCGTCCAGGAATTTCGTTCGACGATTACAGGCAGGCCCATCACCAGCGCTTCGCTGATGCTGCCTGGACCGGGCTTGCCGACGAAGAAGTCCGCGATCTGCATGAAGTGCGGGATATCCTGCGTAAAGCCCTCGATGTGAAACGGGAAGGGAAGCTTGAGCTCGCTCAGGCGTTGCCGCAGTTGATCGTTGTGTCCGCACATGAAAATGAGCTGCGTCCGGAGCCCCGCGGCCGCTACGCGCTTCGCAATTGTCAGCATCTGCCGCGATCCGTACCCGCCGAACATTACCAGCCCGGTCGGCAGATCGGGCCTGAGCCCCAGCCGAGTCCTTTCCCCTTCGAGATCGATCGGCGGTCGATTGTAGAACTCGGGCCGTACGATCATCCCGGAAGTTCGAAACACCCGCTCCCTCGGATAGCCCATCGCAAGCGCCTGATTCATCGCGGCCTCGGTCCCGCAAATCAGGTATTGCTCCTGGCGTTCGATCCAGAAGTGCGGCGGATAGTCCGCCAGGTCGGTCATGATAGTCACGACCGGTGTAGGTGGACGTCCCAGCGCACGGTCCGCGGATCGCAACCCTTCGAAGATCTCGCGATTGAAGTTAGGAATGAGGGAGACCACCAAATCCGACGGACTGCGCGTCCAGTGCCGCTCCAGCATCGCGGTCGCCTGCGCATGCATCCGGCGAATCAACGATTGCACCATCCGCAACATCGGTCCGGTTCCCAGCGTGAGACCGTGCCGCAGCATCCGATTGTAAAAGTCTTCGACTCGGACCCGCGTCACCTTGCGGATGAAATCAATCGGTTCGAGAACCTCGCGCAGATTGACCGTCCGTGCATCCCACGGGCGTCCCTGCTGCTCGAGAATCGACCTCAGCCCTGCGGCGGATGCGCGATGCCCTCCGCCGGCGTCGAAGAAGATCAAATCGATTCTCGGCCGAAACTGCGGCCATGACGAAGTTGCGGGAGAACGGCCCATCACCCTGTCCTTTCCTCGAAAGCCTCCGCTTCACCATGCCATCGCACCAAATCAAGCGTGCCGTCGTGCCTCTCAACCAGCGCGGTCCTGCTTTGAACCCAGTCACCGTCGTTCACGTAGAGCAGCGGACCGATCATCCGATGGTCGGGGCGATGAGTATGCCCGCATATGACGCCGTCAGCCCTGTGCTCGCGTGCTCCATCGATGACACGCGCATCCGGAAAATCGACCAACTGATGGACCGCGCGCTTAAGATGGCGGCGCAACAGTTGCGCCGGGTTGCAGGATGAACTGTCGCGGGGCACGCCTTGGCGGTTGTACCAAAGATTGATCCGGAGAGCCGTCGAATAACAGAGGCTCCCGACTATCGACATCCAGCGGCTGCCATGCAGGGAGCTGTCGAACTGATGCCCGTGAATCACCAGCATCCGCCGGCTTTCCGCCGTTCGATGCAAAAAATGAGGATGGCATTCGATAGAGCCGAACAACATCCGGACCAGCTCCCGATCATTCTCGTCGTGGTTGCCCGGAATGAATACGATTCGAGTGCCGCGGCGGCGCCATGACCAGAGCTCCTCCACTACCGCCGTCTGATACGGAGTCCACGACCACCCCGGACCCATGTTCCATCCGTCGATGATGTCGCCGACCAGAAACAGCGTATCGGCCTGATGATGCCGCAGAAATTCGAACAACTCGCGCGCCTGGCATCGCGCGGTTCCAAGGTGGAAGTCCGAAATCCAGATCGATCGATAGTAGGTAATTCGTTCACGTGGTAGCGGAGAACGCGCAAGGTTCTCCGCCAGGTCCGGCCACTTATGATCGAGCAACCGATCCACCGCGACGATGCTCCGTACGTGCCCCCTGGGCCGCCACCTCGATCAAAGTCCCTACCTCGATCAAAGCATAAAGCTATGGGAGAAACGCCGCAGTTCTTTGAAATGTTAGCTAGAAGAACGTGATCAGATGATTAATCTGATGCGGCGCCCGCGCTCGCACTGGCACTCACGGAAAATCGCAATCTATCGAGCGGCCAGAAACTCAGGAATCACCTCGCCGGCAAAACGGCGCACTTCGTCGATTTCGAATTCCCTCACGGATACCATAGGCTTGAACTTGAACCCGAGGTTCAGATGCTCGAGTTCGTACCATCCTGCGCCAGGGCCGAGGATGAAGCGGCTCTCTGCCGCCCGGAAACTCCGAACCAATCGCTTGTCTGATGCTGGCGCATGGCGCCGCTGATCTGGCCCTCGCCGGACATCTTTCCCCCAGGGGCAAGGGACCAGCCGACCCCGAAATGCTCGTCGACGACCTGGTCGGGCTTCTGCGACGGCGCTACAGGCCCGGGCGCCGCAGATGATCTGGAACTTTCGTCCGAACCGGCATTATAATGCATCAAGAGGCGTCCGTGGCGCGAAGCTCCAAAGCCGTCGATTTGTCATCCGAACGTGAAACGGTGCGTGCGCCGTCTTCGGCTGAATACCTGAAGATGCTGGGACAGAAGGTGCGCGACGCGCGCGCAAGGCACGGGATGACGCGCCGGATGCTGGCGCATGACTCGGGAATTTCCGAACGCTACCTGGCGCAACTCGAAACCGGCCGCGGCAACTTTTCAATCGTGCTGTTGCGCCGTCTCGCCCGGGCTATCGATGTGCCCGTCGCTGAACTGGTCAGCGATGAGCCACCTTTGCCGGTTGAATACACGCTGATGAGCGAGCGGCTGCGCCGCCTCAAACCGGACGAGCTTTCAGAGGCCGCCGCGATCCTTACGGAGCGCTTTGGCGATCGCTCGGGCCGGGCCGAGCGAATCGCGCTGATCGGCCTGCGGGGCGCCGGCAAAACCACGCTAGGCACCGCGCTCGCCAGATATCTCGGCTGGCGCTTCGTCGAGATGAGCCGCGAGATCGAAGCGGAGGCCGGGGTCAGCGTAAATGAAATTTTCGACCTCTGGGGCCAGGCCGCCTATCGACGGTACGAGCGGCGCGCCCTCGAGCGGATTCTGCGGATGCCGCCGCGGATGGTGCTTGCCACGGGAGGCGGGCTGGTTTCCGAACCCGCCACCTTCGAGCGCCTGCTCGATTCCTTCTTCACCATATGGGTGCGGACGACGCCCAGGGAACACTGGGACCGCGTCATTCGCCAGGGCGACCTGCGCGTCAAGGGCAGCGGCGACACCGAAGCCCTGTCGGACATGCGGCGCATCCTCGCCCAGCGCGAGGCGCTTTATGGCAAAGCGGACGCGCGGCTGCAGACCAGCGGCAAAACCGAAAAGCAGTCGCTCAGGGAGCTGATTCGGCTGCTCCCGGGCAATCCATAGTTGGGTGCATCATCATGCTTGCTTCTCAAGAATGAGCTGCATTATAGTGCAGGCATCTTCTCCGGACCCGAAAGATGATCGATTTCCGCACTGAACCCGCCAGGTATCGCCATTGGAAGCTGAGCTTTGCCGGGCCGGTCGCAACCCTCGCGATGGACGTCGATGAAGGCGGCGGCCTTGCCCCGGGGTACGAACTCAAGCTGAATTCCTACGACCTCGGCGTCGATATCGAACTCTACGATGCGGTTCAGCGCCTGCGCTTCGAACATCCGGAAGTCCGCAGCGTTATCATCACCTCCGCGAAGGAGCGCGTCTTCTGCGCGGGCGCGAACATCAGGATGCTCGGCCTGTCGAGCCATCCGTTCAAAGTAAACTTCTGCAAGTTCACCAACGAAACGCGCAACGCGATCGAGGACGCGACTCGCGGTTCCGGACAGTTTTATCTGAGCGCGGTCGGCGGATCCTGCGCGGGCGGCGGTTACGAACTCGCGCTTGCCACCGACTACATCCTGATGGCCGACGACGGATCAACCAGCGTCTCGCTTCCCGAGCTGCCGCTCCTGGCGGTTCTTCCCGGAACCGGCGGTCTTACCCGGCTCGTGGACAAACGCGGCGTGCGCCGCGACCGCGCGGATTTCTTCTGCACCACTGAAGAGGGCATCCGCGGCAAGCGGGCGGTGGACTGGCGGCTGGTCGATGAGGTTGTGCCGCGAACGCGACTGGCCGAAGCCGCGATGGAGAAGGCGCTCGAGCTTGCCGCCCGTTCGGACCGGCCGTCGAACGCCAACGGCATCCCTCTCCTTCCGCTCGCGCGCGACATTGCTCCAGACACAATCACATACGATCATCTCAAAATCGAACTGGACCGCGGCAGCGCCTGCGCCAATTTCACGATTCGCGGTCCTGCCCATCCCGTCCCGGACCGTATCGAGGATATTCACCGATCCGGATGCGGATTCTGGCCGCTCGCGATCGCACGCGAACTCGACGATGCGATCCTTCATCTGCGCTTCAACGAGGAAGCCATCCGCACCTGGATATTCCGAACAGACGGGGATCCGCGGATGGTCGCAAAGTACGACGATCTTCTGCTGGCGAATCAGTACGACTGGCTCGCTCGCGAAATCGTCCTCTACCTGAAACGAACGCTGAAGCGCCTGGATGTGACTTCCCGCTCGTTGATAGCGCTTATCGAACCGGGCTCGTGTTTTGCGGGCTCTCTGTTAGAGCTCGCCCTGGCTGCCGACCGAAGCTACATGCTGCGGGGCGCACGCGAAGGTGACGAGTTAACCCCTCCAAACATCAGCCTGACCGGTATGAACTTCGGCCCTCTGCCAATGTGCAACGGCCTCACTCGTATCGGAAGCCGCTTTCTCGCCGAGCCCGACAAGGGCGTAAACCTTCGCGGCCGAATCGGCGAAGCGATGGACGCGGAGATGGCCGAGGAACTCGGGCTGGTCACCTTCGCACCCGACGACCTCGATTGGGATGACGAGGTCCGCGTCGCCATCGAGGAGCGCGCCGCGTTTTCCGGCGATGCGCTGACGGGGATGGAAGCATCGCTGCGTTTTGCCGGTCCGGAAACGATGGAATCGAAGATTTTCGCGCGCCTCTCGGCCTGGCAGAACTGGATTTTCCAGCGGCCGAACGCAGTAGGGGAAAAAGGCGCGCTCAAGCTGTACGGGACCGGACGTCGTCCCGAATTCGATCCCCGGAGAGTGTGATGGCCATCAACTACGCCGAACGAATTCCCAATAACGTCAACCTTTCGGATGATCGCCGGCTTCAGCGGGCGCTCGAGAGTTGGCAGCCGAAGTTTCTCGAATGGTGGAACGAGATGGGACCGGACGGGTTTCAGGCTTCGGACGTTTACCTCCGGACGGCGATTTCGGTTGATGCCAAAGGATGGGCGAACTTCGGCTACGTGAAGATGCCGGAATATCGATGGGGAATTTTTCTGACTCAAGCCGATCCGAATCGAAAGATCGCGTTCGGCGAGCATAAGGGACAACCCGCCTGGCAGGAGGTGCCGGGAGAGCATCGTGGAATTCTGCGCCGCCTGATCGTCACGCAGGGCGACACCGAGCCGGCTTCCGTCGAGCAGCAAAGACATCTGGGCCGCACCTGCCCATCGCTCTATGACCTGCGCAATCTCTTTCAGGTGAACGTCGAAGAGGGCCGCCATCTGTGGGCGATGGTTTATCTGCTGCACGCATACTTCGGACGCGACGGACGCGAGGAAGCGGAAGGACTGTTGCGGCGGCGGTCCGGCCAGGCGGACAATCCGCGCATCCTTGGCGCTTTCAACGAGCGCACCCCTGACTGGCTGTCGTTCTTCATGTTCGCGCATTTCACCGATCGCGATGGCAAGTATCAGCTCGCGAGCCTCGCTGAATCAGGATTTGACCCGTTGTCGCGCACCTGCCGATTCATGCTGACCGAAGAAGCGCATCACCTCTTCGTCGGAGAAGCGGGAGTTGGACGCGTCATCGCGCGATCGTGCGAGCTGATGAAACAACACAAGACCGAGCGGATCGGTGAATACGGCGGAATCGACCTGGAGATCGTCCAGAAGTACCTGAACTTCCACTATTCAGTTTCGCTGGATCTGTTCGGCTCGGAACTGTCAACGAATGCCGCAAACTATTTCAGCGCGGGACTCAAGGGGCGCTACAAGGAAGAGGATCTCGAGGACGATCATCTTCTGAGCGCGAATTCGTACCGCATCCTCAAGCCGAGCCACGGAAAGATCGTGACAAGCGAGGAGCCGGCTCTCACGGCGCTGAATGAAGCGCTGCGCGACGCTTATATCGCTGACTGCGAGCGCGCGTTGGCGAGATGGAACAGAATCATCCAGGACTCGGGGCTCGACTTTCGCCTTGCTCTTCCGCATCGCGGCTTCCATCGGGCGATTGGCGAGTTCAGAGGACTGCACGTAACCCCGCAAGGGCAGATCGTCTCGGAGCCGGAATGGCGCGCTCGGAAAGCGGACTGGCTTCCGAGCGACGCGGATCGCGAACTCGTGGCTTCACTGATGAAGCCGGTTACGGCGCCGGGCAAGTTCGCGAGCTGGATTGCCCCGCCAGCGCGCGGAATCAATCTTCAGCCCGTTGAAATGGAATACGTCCGGAACCTGCCTGCGAACTGACAGCACGGATCGCGACAGCCAGGGCGATCCGGTTGTGAAAACGCCGGACCAACTGGTCCGGCTTTCGCTGTCTTTTCACATCCGTGAAGACCCCTTCGCCGGCCGCGAGGCCAGCACGCCGGTGTCCCGGACGGTTGCTCAATCGCCGAGCAATTCGAAGTCGAGAAACACGCGCTCTCTGTCGGCTACGTTGAGAAACCGACCGGCACTCTCAGAAAGAGATAATGCTTTCCACGTATCCGAAGGTCTCGCCGCGGCCTTCGGAAAAATTCGACGCGACCACGGACCCACCGAAGAAGTGGCCCGCGAACAATCCGGCTGTCAGATGTTCTCTCAGCTTCCATAGAAAGCCGCTGTCGAGTTCGGTCCCGAGATAGTTCTTTCCGAAGCTGGGACGCGCCGAGTATCCGAACAGATGACGGTCGAAGGCGCCGCCGCCCGCGTACCATCGGTCATACGACGACGAGAGCCACAGGCCGTGCAAGGTAGTGCGCGACTCCAGATTCTTCAACGGCTCCAGGATCATTTCGCTGCCCACATCGATGTTGTTCATCATGTTGTAAACCGGGTTGAGCGCGTAGGTTCGCGGTGTAGGGAGAATCTGAAAAAAGGTTCCGTGCACGTCATTGTTCGGATTACTGTCGCCGGAGGTCATTTGCCAGATGAATCGCAGCCACGGCTGCCACGGAGCCTCGGTCAGCCGATAGCCGATCTGCGCGACGCTTGCCCACGCCTGCTGCGACTGTGAGCCCCAGTCACCGAATTGATAGGCGCCCCACACCATCAAGTCCGCAACCCCCGGCCCGACTCGAACCGTAGTGGCGGCATCAGCGCCCACAGTCTCGATTCCGATCGGCAGAGTGTTGGCCGCCGCGACCGCGGAGGGCTGATTGTCCACTGGCTCAAGGCCGCGATTGTCGTCATACCAGATGAAGAAGACCCGCCCTAATGCGTCGCCATAGCGATGGGTGCTCTGCGCGTTCAAGGCCGCGTAGACGACATCGGTCTTTCCAACTTCGTCCCATCCATTGAGATCGTAGACTCCGCGGGTGGGAACACCATACATGGCGGTGAAGTTCCAGTGGCTGTTCCCATAACGCCCCAATGCGCCATCGAACGATCTCATCACATCGGAAAACTGAAAGTTTCCTATCAGCCGCTGCGATATCTGATAGTTGACAAGCCAGCGCAATTGCGGGTCCGTAGGCATTAGGTCCTGGCCTTCGTTGAACTCGAACCGGCCTCCCTTGATATCGAGCCCTTCCAGAATTCGGCTGCCGAATTCGACGTATCCCTGCTTGAGAAACAGAGTTGCGTCGGAACTCTGCCCCAGCGGTTGATAGTAGTTGGCGCCCAATCCCAATGCGCCTTGCGGGGGCGGAGCCAGCGCGTTGCCAGGCAAGTTGATGAGGGCCGGATCCTCCATTTCGATGAAGAACTTCACGCCCTCGGTCTGGTAGCTCAAGCCAAGCCGAAGCACATTGGCCTGATAGTTGTAACGATTCTCGTATGTCTTGCCGCCGATCGGCCCCGCCTGAAAGTAGCTCCATACATATTCGCGGGTCCGCATCCATCCGCTCACGGTGATTGGTGCGCCGCCTATTTCCAGAAGGTCTACTTCCGCATCCGCCGTGCGTCCGTGCGCGGCCCAAACAAGCAATGCAACGATACAGATACCGAATCTTCGCGAAGTCTTCTTCATCTTCACTTCATTCATCACCGGCCTTCCGGAATCATCAGAAGCGACGAGCCGGCGATCAGGGCTCGGGCTACAAGGCCACTTCCGCGTCCGCGGCGGCCCATCCGGCGCGCCATTCGCGGCGGACGCGCAACAGCGCGAGCATCGCGGCCAATGCGGCTAACGCGAACAGCGTCAGGCCGGACGCGTAACTGCCGCTGAATTCCTTGAGAGCGCCAAGGACGGTTGGCAGAAAAAACCCGCCGAGCCCGCCTGCCGCCCCCACCACTCCTGTAGCGACGCCGATTTCGTTCCCGAAGCGCTGGGGCACCAGTTGAAAGACGGACCCGTTGCCGGTTCCAAGACAGGCCATCACCAGGAACAGAAGCACGATCGCCACCGGCAACGAGGGCAACAAGGCGAGAGTCAACAGCAAGGCCGCCGCGCTCGCGTACAAGCCGCACAAGACCCTGATTCCTCCGAGCCGGTCGGCGGCAAATCCTCCCAAGGGGCGCAAAAAACTGCCGGCGAATACGCACAGCGCGGCGAACGATCCGGCCTGAACCCTGCTCACTCCGTATTGGTCGAAAAAGAACATCGGAAGAGCGCTGGCTAATCCGACAAACCCGCCGAAAGTGACCATGTAGAAAGCGTTGAACCTCCATACATCGGGTTCGTGGAGAATTCGCAGATAGTTTCGAAAGGTCTTCGGCGCGGGCCGCACCGGGCATTCCCTCGCGAACCCCCAGAAGATCAGAAGCACAAGCGCAACCGGGATCGCGGCCAGCCCAAAAACCGCTCGCCATCCGAAATGCTCCGCGAGGCGCGGAGCGAAAAACGCCGCCACCACCGTGCCGGAATTGCCCGCGCCCGCGATTCCCAAAGCAAGCCCCTGGAGTTGCGCCGGATACCATCGGCTGGCGAGCGGCAGCGCGACGGCGAAACTGGCTCCGGCCACTCCCAGCAGCAATCCGGCGGCTACCAGGTCGCTTATCGAATGCGATGCAAGCGCGCACCAAAGCAGCGGCACCAGCGTTACCGCCAAACCCGCCAGTCCGACCTTTCGCGGTCCGAAGTGGTCCGTAGCGATGCCCATTGCGACGCGAAGAATCGATCCGCCCAGCAACGGTATCGCGACCACGAATCCCTTTTGTGCGGGTGTTAGATGGAACTCCTGAGCAACAAAAACGCCCAGCGCTCCCATCAATGTCCACACCATGAAGCTCACGTCGAAGTAGAGAAACGAACACAAAAGCGTGGGCCAATGGCCGGTTTTCTTGAATTCCCGGAGGTTCATTCGATCTCTCCCCCTTCCTGCGGCTGGTCCCATCCGATCTCGGACCCGGTTTCGGACTCCGCGACGCTCGTGGCGCCGGAAAGCGCATCGACCTCGTCCTGCGCGCTCCAAACCGTCACCGGCCTGACGTTGACGGCGCAGAACTTCAGCTCGGCTTGTCCGGAGATGGGGTCGCGTGCACGATGGGTCAAATTGTTGATCGCCTTGAATGCGCCGCTCATTCGGCCCCAATGGAAGGGAACGAAGCAGGCCCCGCGCGTGATTTCGCCGGTCACGCGCGCCTGCGCGACGAACATTCCTCGGCGCGATCTGACCTCGACGAAGCGACCGTCGGTGATTCCCGCCGCAGCCGCATCGTCCGGATGAAGTTCTACGTAAGGCTCCGGTGCGGCCTTCATCAGCGCGGGTGCCTTTCCGGTACGAGTCATCGTATGCCACTGATTTCGGATGCGGCCGGTGGTTAGGATCAGAGGGAATTCCCGATCCGGAACTTCCGCCGGCGAGCGATGGTCGGTCGGATGGAATTGCGCCCTCCCGTCCGATGAATTGAACTTGAGATCCGTGTACAGGCGCGCCGCGCCGGCTCCGTCCCGCGCCGAATAAGGCCATTGAACTGGCCCCCTCCTGAGCCGTTCGTAGGTCAGCTCGCTGATATCCAGCGGCGTGCCGGCTGTGAACCGCTTGTATTCGTCGAACACCGCTTCGGAGTCGACAAACGCGAACGCCTCCGAATTTCCTGTCATTCGCCCGAACAACGCGCCGATTTCCCAATCGTCCAGCGCCTCACCGGGCGGTTCCGCGAGCTTCGGCAGCAGGGTGATGCGCCGCTCCGAATTGGTCATCACGCCCTCCTTTTCGGGCCACTGGGCGGCGGGCAGCACTACGTCGGCATAGAGCGAAGTGTCCGTGGGATGGAACGAATCCTGGACGACGACCAGTTCCGCGTACCGCAGCGCGCGATCGACCAGATCGAGATCGGGCATCGACACGGCGGGATTGGTGCATATGATCCAAACCGCTTTGACCCTTCCCGCCGCCAACGCTTCAAATAGTTCGACCGCGCTCAGCCCGGGGGCCGGAGAAATTTGCTTCTCTGACACTCCCCACAAACGGGCGACTTCTGCTCGATGGGCGGGATTGGCGACATGGCGGTAGCCGGGCAGCAGATGCGCCATTCCGCCAACTTCGCGTCCGCCCATCGCATTGGGCTGACCGGTAAGCGAGAACGGACCGCATCCTGGCTTGCCGATTTTTCCGGAAGCCAGATGGAGGTTGATTATCGCGAGCGCCTTGCTGGTGCCGGCCGAGGATTGATTGATTCCCATGCTCCACAGGGAAAGAGGGCGCTTCGCGTTCCCGAACCATCGCGCAGCCTGGACGATGTCTCTCGTCCCGACGCCGCAGACTGAGGCGGCGCGCTCGGGTTCCCATCGCAACGCGGCCTCGCGGGCGCGCTCCCAGCCGCGAGTATGCGATGCGACGAACTCTTCATCGATCAAGCCCTCGCGGATCATCACGCACAGCATCGCGTTGAACAGCGCCACGTCGGTGCCCGGCTGAATCGCCAAATGAAGATCGGCAAGGTCCGCCGTCTCCGTTCTGCGGGGATCGACCACGATGACCTGTGCGCCGTCGCGCGCGGCGAGCTTGCGCTTTTCGATGCGGCGGAAGGTAATAGGATGGCACCAGGCGGTATTGCTGCCCGCAATCAGGAAAAGGTCCGCGAGTTCGATGTCCTCGTAGCAGGCCGCGGGCCCATCGGAGCCCAGCGCCAGCGTGTAAGCCGAAACGGCGCTCGACATGCACAGCCTGCTGTTGGTGTCGAAATTGTTCGTCCCCAGAAAGCCCTTCGCCAGTTTGTTGAAGACGTAGTAACTTTCAGTCGTCAATTGCCCTGACCCGTAAAACCCGATCGCGTTGCTCCCGTGCCGTGCGATGATGCGCTTGAAGTGGCGCGCCACGTACGACAGAGCGCCGGGCCACGAGGTGCGCCTGAGCTCGCCTCCCCGCTTGTCCCGGACCATCGGATATAAGGCGCGATCGGCGGGCCGCACGGTGGGAATCAGGTGAGCGGCCTTTGCGCAAATCTCGCCAAAGTTTGCTGGATGGTCCGGGTCACCCTTTATCTTGACCAGCGCTCCGTCGCGAATTCCCACCCTGAGGCCGCAACCTACTCCGCAGTAGGGACAGCACGACTTTTCCCATCGCAGATTTTCCATTCCGCGTGATCCCAGGCCGGAAACGCTATTCATTCCGTCGGCGGCAGCTGCACGAACACGCGCCCGTCCTCGATCACGACCGGATAACGACCGGCCCTGAAGCCGTTGTCGACTCCCGTTCCGTCGGAAAGCCGAAAACGATAGGCGTGGAGCGGGCACACCACCACACCGGCGCCGATCAGGCCGTCGGCGAGCGGCCCGCCAAGATGCGGGCATAAGCCGTCGAGCGCCGCGACCGATCCGTCACGTTCGCGAAATACGGCGACTTTGAGGCGGCCAACCGCGAAGCATCGGCCCTGTCCCTTCGGCAGAGAGTCGAGGGAACACAGGGCGACGCGCGATCGGCCGACGGCCGCGGCCTTCGTTTCAACGGTCGAGGATGCGCACGAATTCGGCATCAGGATCTCTCCGTTGCGATCGCGAGCTCGTCCGCGAATTGAGACGGTTCGATCGGCGATTTCCCTTCGAGCCAGGGGTCGCGGTAAGAGGCGATTTCGTCTTCGATCTGGCGATCGAGGCTCTCCGCCTGCCCTTCCGAATCGTCGACCAGAATCGAACGCAGCCGTTCGATCCCGATGCGCTCGACGAAGGCGGGCGATCGCTCCATGTAGCGCGCGTTCATCCTGTAGTACTGGATGAACCGCCCGATGATCCGGAGCACCTCTTCGTTCGTCGCGACGGTTGCGAGGAGGTCGCCGGCGCGTACTCGCGACCCGGCGGCGCCTCCGACATAGACTTGCCATCCTCCGTCAACCGCCACCGCGCCGATATCCTTCACCGTTGCCTCGGCGCAGTTGCGCGAGCATCCGCTCGCCGCGAGTTTCAGCTTGTGAGGCGCTTCGATGCCCTGGAAGCGTTTCTCGATCGCGATTCCAAGCGCGGTGGAATCACCGACGCCGTACCGGCAGAAGTCGGTGCCTACGCAGGTTTTGCACGTGCGGAATGCCTTGGTGTACGCGTGTCCGCTCGGCATTCCGAGGTCATGCCACGCGGCGGGCAGATCCCGCTTTTTTATTCCGAGCAGGTCGATGCGCTGGCCGCCCGTGAGCTTTACCATCCGCGCCTGATATTTCTCGGCGACGTCGGCGATACGGCGCAGCTCGGCCGGCGACGTTACTCCGCCGAAGATTCGCGGCACCACCGAAAAGGTTCCGTCGTTCTGAATGTTGGCGTGGACGCGATCGTTGATGAAACGCGCGTCGCGCTCGTCGTCGTACTCTTCCCGCCAGACCATCCTGAGCAGCGAGGCGAGCGCCGGTTTGACGCCCGGGTCGTCGCCGCCGCCGAGCGTGCGCATCACCGCGCTGACGCTCTTCAACCCGAGCCGGCGTATCTCGGCCATCAGCTCGGGTTTGCTTAGCGGAATCGATTTGGCGTAGCGGGTGGTGGCAGGATTGCGGTCTGCGTCGCCGTAAATGGCACTCAGCATCTCGAGCTGCGGTCGGCATCCACCGCATCCGGTACCCGCCTTCGTTTTCGCGGCGAGGTCGTCAAGCGAACAGCCCTTGGAGAGAAGCTCGACCAGGCTTTCCTTTGAAACCTGATGGCAGGCGCAAATCCTGGACTCGCCGGGCATCGCTTCCAGCATTACGCGCGGATCGCCGGCGGCGCGGCCGAACAGCAAATCGGCATGCCGTTCCGGCATCGGCGTTCCGGCTTCATAAGCCGCGATCAGCAAAGTCGCCGAATCGATTTCGCCGAGCAGGATGGCGCCTTCAAGTTTTCCCTCGCGTACTACGAGTTTTTTGTATACGCCGCGGCTCGGCTCGACGTACTTGGTGATTGATGCCTTTGCGGGATCGAGCGCGCGTCCATCGCCAATCGACACCAGATCGACGCCCATGACCTTGAGCCGGGTCGAAATCTTCGATCCCTGGTAAAAGGCCGGGGACTGGACGCCGGTTATGTGTTCGGCGAGCACCCGTGCCTGCTCATAGAGCGGCGCCACGAGTCCGTAGATGCGGCCGCGATGCTCGACACATTCCCCCACCGCGAAGATGTCCGGGTCCGAGGTAACCATCCGATCGTCGCAGACAATGCCGCGCTCGACGCGCAGTCCCGCATCCACCGCAAGCCTGACATTCGGCCGGATTCCGCAGCTTATCACCACCATGTCGGTGTCGAGCTCGGTGCCATCCTTGAATGCCAGCCCTCTCACCGCCGAGGTCCCGAGCACGCGTTGCGACGCCTTTTCGAACTGGAACCTGAGGCCGAGCGCTTCCATCTTGCGCGCCAGCATCGCGCCCGACTCGGCGTCGAGTTGTTGCGCCATCGGATACGGCATGACCTCGACCACGGTGACTTCCAGCCCGTGGTTCACCAGCCCTCTGGCGGCCTCCAGTCCAAGCAGGCCGCCGCCGATGACCGCGGCTCGCTTACAGCGGCGAGCGTAGGAACTTATCAACTGGCAGTCTTCGATCGTGCGGAAGACGAAGACTCCCGGCGTGTTGACGTTTTCGATTTCGGGAACGAGCGGCAGGCTGCCGGTGGCGATGATGAGCTTGTCGTATGGCCGCTCTTCGCCGCCGGCAAGGCGCACGACTTTGCGATCGCGATGGATGCTTTCGACCTTGACGCCGGTGATCAATCGAACGGCGCGGCTCTGGAACCACTCCGTCGAGTAGAGAAACACTCCTTCCGGGCTCTTCGACCCGGCGAGAACATCAGACAGCAGTATTCGGTTGTAGACGGTGTAAGGCTCGGCGCCGATGATCGTGACATCGAAGCGCGAATTTTCGCGCGCGACGATCTCCTCGACCACGCGCCCGCCGGCCATTCCGCCGCCGACGACCACCAGCTTCTCTTTTGACCGATCCAGTGTCGAAATTCCCATTAGCGCCCTCTAATTGCCGTCATCGAAATTCCGATCTATTGCGCGCGCCGCGCGCGCAGGAGCTTAAGGGCAAGCGCGATGCCAACCGCGCCGCCTCGCTTGTCGCACGCGGATCACTTCTTGCGTTTGCGAATCGAAGGAATTGCTTGTCGCTGCGCGGCGCACGGCCGGGCTGCTTGTTTCGATGTCACATGCCGCGCGAAGCACCACGACTTTGCACGGCAAACAGTCATCAGCAACGGCAGATGGAACTGATTAGTAGTTGACGATGGATTTTGATGTTCGAAGCCTGAGGTATTTCCGCGTAGTTGCGGAAACGGGCAGTTTCACCGGGGCGGCGCGCAGACTCAAGTTGACCCAGTCGGCTGTGAGCCAGCAGATCATCAATCTCGAGCGCCAGATCGGAACGCCGTTGCTGGTTCGTTCCACCAAGTTCGTGCGGCTGACAAATGCGGGCGAGATCTTTCTACAGTGCGCGACTCACGTGCTCGACAGTCTCGATCGGGTTCGCGACCTGCTCGCCGACGAGACCGATACCAATTCGGGCAGACTCGCCCTGGCGGTGCCTGCGACCTTTTGCCACTGGCTCTTGCCTCATCTGATCGACGAATTCCACAAGCGGTTTCCCGCCATCCAGATGTGTGTCGTGATGAGCGATGTCGCGGTGGCGGTTCAGCGCCTGGCCCATCGCGAGATCGACATCGCCCTGGTTCCTACCACGGTCGAGCACAAGTTGCTTGCGATGGCTCCGCTCGGCAAGGACGAGTTGGTTGCGGTCGTGAGCACACGCAATCCGCTGTCGCGAAAAGGGCGGTTGCTGGCGCCCGATCTGAAAGAGCAGAGAATCATCATGCCGCCGCCCGGAAATCTGCGGTTTGTCCCCTGGGACAAGTTCCTTATCCAATACGGCGTCTTTCCCAGAGTTGTGGTGGAAACCGACGATCTCGAGCTGGCCAAGACTCTCGTGCGTCAGGACGTCGGCATCACGATCGCTCCGCGATGGTCGGTAGTAAACGAAATCGAGCGTGGCGATTGCGTTGCGCTGCCAATCGGGCCTTCCGGAGTATTCCGCGATTGGTACCTCGCCTATCATCACGCGACTCCCCTGGCAGGGCCCCGGCGCAGTTTTTTGCGCGTATGCGCGGAACATCTGCCGCGCTTGTTCAACGCGGCGGCACGCTGCAAGCCCTTGCTGGACGGGAAAAGCGCAGATAGCGAACTGTATCAGCAACGCACACCCAAAGAAGCGGCGTCGGATGCCGCGGGACAGGATGCGCCGCGCGGGCACACATCAGGCTGATCGAGACGGTATGCGGCGCCACTGAACGTTGACGGCGCCGCATTGCCTGAATCGCGATGCGGCCCGCTTCTTGCGGAGACAACCGGCAAGAAACGTTTTGGCGAGGTCTTTGCAGCTTGTGTTGCCGCATCGATGGGCATCTGCCCGTTGCGAAAGCATCGCCAATCGCCAAGCCGGGGACCAAGGTTCGATTTCTGGTCCGGAGAGGGGAAACTGGATACCAAGCTTTTGAAGACGTTCCTCGCGCTTGCCGACGAGCGCAGCTTTACCTCCGCAGGCAAAGCGCTGGGGCTTACACAATCGGCCGTCAGCCAGCAGATCAGGCTGCTTGAACGCGAACTCGGCGCTGAGCTTGTCATCCGCTCCAACAAGCTGGTGGGACTGACATCGGCGGGTGAGATTCTGCGCCAAAGTGCTCACCGGATTCTTGAGAATCTCGACCAAGCGCGCAGCTTAATCGCGGAACGTTCGAGTGACGGCGGTGGAAATCTGAGAGTCGGAGTTCCGACGAGCCTCTGCGGGATGCTGATGCCGCCGGTGGCGTCGGCGTTCCACAAGCGATTTCCAGCGACTCATCTGACGATCACGACCATCGATCATGCCGACGCGGTGGATGCATTGATACGAAGGGACGTCGACTTCGTGGTGACGCTCGCTCCTGTGCACCACAAGGCGGTCGCAACTGCTGAAGCGGGCCGCGATGAAGTCGTTATCGTAGCGGGCGAGCGAAGCGCGCTCAGGCAGCTCAAAATCCTGCAGGCCGCCGATTTGCAATCGCAGGCCATGATCCTGCCGCCGAGACCAAACATGGAATATGCGGTGTGGAGCGCATACATGCTGGAATCCGGCGTCTTTCCCCGCATCACGATGGAAACCGACAGCCTCGAACTGGCAATCGCACTGGCAAGGGAAGGACTCGGATTGACGGTGGCGCCACGATGGGCAATCGGCGCGGCGCCGGAAGTAGCGGCGCTCAGGATCGGAGCTGCGGGACTGTGGCGAACCTGGCTTATCGCCTATCCTGCTTCGCTGAGGCTGACCTCGATTCACCGCGCCTTCCTTCGAATTTGTACGGACAGCGTAGGCATCCTGTCAGGTATGCCGAAAAATGACGCGATGGAGCCATCGGTCAACTGGGAGAAAACCGGCACCAGCGAATAGACGCACTGTATGCGTTGAACGCGTGCCCTCCTGCCGCTTGGGCTATCCGATCATGGCGCAACCGGGCGAGATTGTGCGCGGCTCCGCTCCTTCTCTTCCCAGAGCTTGATCCCTCCGAGCAATCCATTGAGATTACTCACGACTGAGACGTTGGACGGCAGCTTGATCTTGATGAACTTGGTGTTGCCGCCCCCGAGATAGAGGCGATCATAGTTGAACATCCGCTGCGCGTCGTCGATCGCCTCGGCCAGCATCTTGTTCCATTTCTTCTTGCCCCTCTTCTTTAGCGCGCGCGCTCCGAGTTCGTCCTCGTACGTCTTGCCCTTGTGGAAAGGATGGTGCCCGACTTCGAGATGAATCCGGTTCCCATCCACGAAAATCACCGATCCCACACCCGTGCCGAGCGTCAGCAACAACTCCACTCCCTTGCCGGTCACGCTGCCCAGCCCCTGCACGTCGGCATCATTCGCCACTCGCACAGGACGTTTGAGCCGTTTTTCCAACGCGGCCTGTAGCTCGAACCCGTTCCATCCTTTGCCAAGGTTGGGAGCGGTGTAGACGACGCCATCCTTCACGACGCCGGGAAAGCCGACCGAAACACGCGAGAACCTGGGGCTCATCTTGGCGAGCTTTTCGATTACACCGATCACTCTGGCGGGTGTGGCCTTGCGAGGCGTTGGAATGCGCTCCCTCTCATTGATGGGTTTGCCGCTGGGCGACAATACAAAAGATTTGATTCCGGTGCCGCCAATATCGATGGTGAGGGTCAGAGGCTCGTTTTTGCGCGGCCGCGCGGGTGATGCCGTCGCGGGTGCTTGATCGACCTTTGGCATATCAGTCCTTTCTGAAATCTGCACGCACTTTAAGGGGTGATTCGAAGCTTATAGCGCAAAACGCGCCGGTGGTGCATATCTTCGTTGGTGCGCCGTAACCAAGCGATCACAAACCGCGCGCACGCGAAAGAGAGCTGACGCGCTTGCGCAACTGGATTTACAGGTACTTCGAGCTTGAAGCGTACGACACGACTGTCCGGCGCGAAATTCTTGCCGGGGTGACGACGTTTGTAACGATGTCCTACATCATCGCCGTTAATCCGGCGATTCTCCACGCGGCCGGCATCCCGATTGGGCCGTCGATGGTCGCAACAATTGCGACCGCCGCGTTTGGCACGGTCGCGATGGGTTTGTACGCCAATCGCCCCTTCGCCATCGCGCCCTACATGGGCGAGAACGCGTTCTTTGCCTACACGGTGGTTGTGGTTATGGGCTATCGATGGGAAGTCGCGCTCGGCGCCGTGCTGCTGGCGGGCATTCTCTTTGCCGCACTTACCGTCGCAAGAGTTCGCGCGTGGATGGTGGATGCGTTGCCGCCGGGGCTCACGCACAGCTTCGGGGCGGGAATAGGCTTGTTCCTTACCTTTATCGGACTGAACGAATCGGGAATCGTGCGCCTTGGAGTCGCCGCGGCTCCGGTGCGAATAGGAAATCTCACCTCGCCGCCGGTGATAGTGGCGATCCTGAGTTTCCTGTTGATCGCGTTCTTCACGCTGCGGCGTTTCCCCGGTGCAATTCTGCTTGGAATAGTTGTCGCGTCGGTAATCGCGTTCATCTCCGGAGTCACCCCCGCGCCGAAGACGTGGATCGGAATTCCACCCAACCCGGCGGCGATCATGTTCAAGGCCGACGTATCAGCCGCGCTCGATCCCCGCTTTCTCGGAGTGTTGCTCTCAACCTTCGTGATGGCGTTGATCGACACGATGGGCTCGCTTATCGGGGTCTCGTCGCGGGCGGGTTTTCTGGACGATCGCGGCAATCTTCCCGGCATCGCGAGGCCGATGCTGTGCGATGCGCTCGCGACCGTATTCGCCGCATTGGCCGGCACCACGACCTCGGGCGCCTATATCGAATCTGCCGCTGGCGTCGAGGCAGGTGGGCGCACTGGCCTTACCGCCGTGGTAGTAGCGGTCTTGTTCCTGATGTCGCTCTTCTTCACGCCGATCGTCACCGCAATTCCCGCCGCAGCCTACGGCCCGGCCTTGGTAGTGGTCGGCTCGATGATGATGGCGCCGATTGCGAAGCTCGATTTCAACGATCCCACCGAGCTCATCCCGGCATTCGCCGTGATTGCCCTGATGTGCTTCACGTACAACATCGGGATCGGGATCACCGCCGGGCTGGTTCTCTATCCGGTCTTCAAGCTGGTCGCGGGACGCGTGCGCGAAGTCAGCCCGGGACTTTGGGCGCTTGCCGCCATCTCCGCGCTGTTCTTCGTCTTCTACCCTTACGGCGCGTGAAGCCGAGGCCGCGCTCGCGCTTCGTTTGTCGATGGCGTAGCCGGCCGTCAGCCGGGTTCGCGAATCGCGGCAAGCGAACCGGGATGACGCGCCGTATGCTGCTCGATTCCGATTAGCTTGCGCGTCTGCTCGTTGTAGAGCTGAGCGTAAACGCCTCCGCGCGCGAGAAGCTCCGCGTGCGTTCCGGTCTCGACGATTCGGCCCCGGTCGAGAACCACGATCAGGTCCGCATCGACCGCGCTCGCAAGGCGATGCGCGATCATGAACGACGTGCGGCCTTTCATCAGCCGGCGGACCGCGTCGTGGATCAGGTTCTCCACCTCCGAATCCAGGCCCGAGGTCGCCTCGTCGAGAATCAGGATCGGAGGATTCTTCAGAAACACGCGCGCGAGCGCGAGGCGCTGGCGCTGGCCGGTCGATGGGCGATGCCCGCCCTCTCCGATCATCGTGTCGAGCCGCTCGGAAGTCGATTCGACAAACTCTCGGATGTTCGCCTGTTCGAGCGCCCGCCAGATCTCGGCGTCGGATGCGCCCGGGCGCCCGTATTGAATGTTCTCCCGCACAGTCGCGCTGAACAGGACCGCATCCTGCGGCACGATCCCGATCGAGTCGCGCAGCGACTTGAGCGTGACTGACGCGATGTCCTCGCCGTCGATCAGGATTCGCCCCGCGGCCGGCTCATAGAACCTCGGGATCAGGCTTGCCAGCGTGGTCTTGCCGGCCCCCGACCGTCCGACCAGCGCGACGGTGGTACCCGCGGGCACACGCAGGTTGATCCCGTCCAGAATCGTGCGCGGCCCGTGCCCATCCCCCGCCTGGTAGGCGAAGCTCAGGTTCTCGAACGCGACGTCGCCGCGCCGGACGGCGATCGGATGCGCATTCGGAGCATCGCGCACCTCCGGCGTCTCATCGAAGAAGGCGAAGATACGCTCGATGGCGGCGAGCGAGTTCGCAACGATCACCGACAGCTCGGAGAAGCGCTGCAGCGGAAGATACAGCGCGCCCAGGTACGCGTAGAATGCCACCATCGTTCCGAGCGCCATCTTGCCGTGCAGGATAAAGACCGCTCCCGCCCAGATTACGATCAGCGGCGCGGCTCGCGTGATGAACTCGGTGAACATCTGATGGGTGGACGCAAGTTCCACGCTGGTGATCGTCAGGTCGTAGAGCTTGCTGGTCCGCTGATGGAACAGGCGCGCTTCTTCCGCCTCTCGCGCGAAGGACTTGACGGTCGCGGCGCCGGCGACGCGCTCCTGCAACTCGCCGGAAAACTCCTCCACCACTTCCTGCAGCTCGTGGCTGGCCTTCTTGATGCGCGGCGAAAGGACGCGGATGACCGCGACGTAAAACGGCACCACCATCAGCGAAATCCACGCAAGACGCGTATCAAGCTCGAACAGGATCCAGATGACCAGGCCCAGCGAGATCCCATCCATCCAGATGTTGATCATCGCCGATCCCACGAAGTTCTGCGCGAGCTGGATGTCGCTGACGAAGCGCGAGACGATTCCGCCCGAAGTATTGCGGTCGAAGAACGAATGCGACAGGCGCTGCATATGCAGGAACAGCGCGTAGCGCAGATCGAAGATAAGGCGATGGCCCGCCATGCTCGCCCAGTAATTGCGGAAGTAGGTCGCGATCGCCTGGAAGATGAAGAGAACGAACAGCGCCGCCGTAAGCGCTTCCAGCTTTCCGACCGCGCCCGACCCAAGATGAAGCGCGCCCGCCAGCCATCCGCACCATCGGTCAATCAGCCGGTTTACTTTCTCGAGATGCGGCTGCGGAACGAGCAGAACGTCGAAGACATACTTGAACGCCAGCGGGAACGCGAGCGGCAACCCGAATTTCAGGATACCCATCACGGACCCGCCCGCGACCAGCCACAGATGCGGCCGCACGTAGCCAAGAAAGCGGAAGACAGGCGTAGCGGGTATCAGGCGGCGCGAACGCCGCGGATGCGGGGATGCCGGCCCTTCGCTGGTTTTCGGCCAGCCGCCGGATTGGTCGGGCTCGTCGGATGCGGACTCGCCGCCGCGATCGGAACAATCCGGCGCGGCCGGCGCACCGGTCGATGAAGCATTCGGATTGTCGGGCATTTGCTTACAATACCCGGCGCGAAACGGCGAGAAAAGCCGCCCGTCACTGGGACGGCGATGGCGACGAAGCGGGCGCCGGCGTGCTGCCCATGTCGGGAGGAACCACCTGCACCGACTGGATATTGTCGTTCGCGTCGTAGTGCACGCGGTACAGCGTTATCCGCTGCTCCTGGATCATGATCTTCGCTTGTCTGACCGCAAGCGACATCCCGGCGGTGAACACCGCGGCCGCAATCGTCCCGGCGCTGACCTGCGGATCGACGAACTTGGATCCGTCAGGATAGAAGGCGTACACGTCTTCGCGATTCGGCGGTTGACCCTGGGTCGCGTTCGGCTGGCCGAAGGCGGCGATCACATTTTGCCGCGGAGTGCCGGGCGCGAGCACCGACGGATCGTACTGGATGGACGAATTCTTGTCGGACATCCGGTCGCGCAACCGTTCGAGGCGCGACCCCAATCCTCCCCCGAGAATCTGCGCGGAAACTCCCGGCGCCAACGCCATCCACAGCAGCCCGGCCGCGACAAGAGTCCTTGCCTTCATCAGGCGGGAACTTCGATTCGATCGACCAAGGCTGGGATACGGCTGCGCCGCGAGCGGCCCTCGAGACCCGCCGCTTCGATACGCTCGAAGTATTCGCGCGCAACCAGCCGGATGAATTTCGAAACCGCGATACGTCCGTTTCGGACCTGGTCTTTTTCGAGGCCGCCGCCCGCGATGATGATCAGCGGTTCCAGCAACTCGGGATTGCCCATCAGCGCGAGCATCACGTGCTCGGTCTCATCCGCGTATTCCTGCATCGCGTTCGCTTCGAGCGGCCGATGCTGCAGGAAGTAGCGCAGTTGCCCGTAGCCGTAAGCGGTCTGGCGCGCCGTGTCCTGCATCGCATAGCCCATCAGGGCGCGATCGACCCGGCTCGGCGCGAAAGCCGCCACCTGGCGGCAAACCGCGAGCACGAACCCGCCAAGCGAAAGATTGATCGAGAACGATCCCTGCGGAAAGGTGTCCGCGAACAGCCATTCCTTGAGGCCCTGCTCCGCCGCCACGCTGGCGCGCTTGAGCCCCGCGCCGCCGTAAAGTGCGCGCTTGCGGAACGCCTCGTTAAGCCGCGCCCATCCGAGCATCTGCGCGCACATCCAGCTCTTCTGCTCGATAAAGTCCTGGTTGACCAGCGACACCCATCGCGATGAGAAATCGAGCGACACCAGCGCGCATTCCTGCAGGAAGGTGTAGAGCTGCGCGCACGCGGCTTCGAGCTCGGCTGGCAGCGGACGCGCGTCGAGCTCGATCCAGGGAACATCGACCGCCGGCGTCCATCGCCGGGCCTTGTCCTCTTCGTAGAGGCTGGTCACGTTGTCGGACCATATTTCCGACTTGCGATTGATCACGTAGCCCATGTCGGGCAGCTTGCCCCACTTCTCGCTGCCCCGCGCGACCATCGATTGGCTGTTGCGCACGTGCTCGGGTATCGAGCTGTAGCCGTAGCTGCCGATATCGAGGTCCTGGTACGTGAGTCCGCGCCGCAGGTCCGCGGGTTTCCCCTTGATCTTTTCGGTATTCGCGTCGTACCAGTGCAGGCTCAGATTTCCCTGCATCACCTGGTTGGCCGCTTCGAGGCTGGCCTCGTCCTGCGTGTAATCCTTGTCCGCGTAAAATGCCACGGCGTGCTTACCTCAGCTCAGCTTGATTCCGGCCGCTTCGGCGGCAGCCTTGCCCATCTCGAACATCTGATAGAGCTTCGAGCGCTCCTTGCGCTCGGGCATCCCGCACTTCTCCAGCCGCTCGAAATGCTCTTCCATCTGCTTCAGGTTGAAGCGGGTGGTGACCTTGATGCCTTCCTCGATGTTTTCCTTTTTGAGCCCGCCGCCCGCCAGGATGATGAATGATTCGGTCAGCTCGGTTGCGGCCGCGCCGGCGAACGAGATGTTCTCGGCTTCATCGAGATGGGCGTGGACGACTTCGCGCTTTTCGGGGAAGTTCTCGAGCACGTATTTGAAGTGCTGCATCCCGTAGCCGACGTGGCGCGCTTCGTCCTGCATCACCAGGCGGAAGATGCGCTTGTCGACGTCGGTCGGCGAAAGGTACTCGCTGAAGCGGAACAGCGTGAGCACGTTGCCCTCGGCGACCAGATGGAGCGCCACCGACATCTCGCTGAACGAGTCGGCGTCGCGCAGATGCTTCAGCGCCATCTCATTCATCGGGCTCGCCTTCATCAGGCCCCATCCGGTGGTAAGCGCCCGTTTGCGAAACGCCTCGGTATGGCGCGCCTCATCCATCGCCTGCGATGCGATAAACGCCTTGACCTCGACGAACTCGGGATTGATGCGCGGAAGCCATAGCGCGGGCGTGTCGGTCGCGATCATCTCGACTTCGGTCAGAAAGGTCATGAGCTGCGAGAGCGCCTTGCCGATCGTCTCCGGCATCTCGACGCCGTCGAGCCGCTCCCACGGGATGTCGGTGGTGACGTTCCATTGGCGGGAGACCGCTTCCTCGTAATAGCTCTCGGTGTTGAAAGCCCAGACTTCGCTCTTGCGCGACACCCAGGGCTGGGCGTCCGGGAGCCCTTCGGGCAGTTCGGCGCCGCGCGGCGCGTAGGAGCGGTTGCCGCGGACCTTTTCCGGCACGCCGGTAAATCCGTAGCTGCCGAGATCGAGGTCGCGATAGGTCAGGCCGCGGCGCGGATTCGCTTCATGCGGCTTGATCTTCTCCGTCTTCGCGTCCATCCACGACAGGTCCAGCTCGCCGGTCCTCATCGTGTAAAGCCATTTGTCGACGAAGTCCTTGTCTTCGAGAAAGTTGCGTGTCGCCAGATATGCCATCGTAACCGCGCCTCCGCGCCCGTGAATCGCTTAGTTGAACCGCACGTCGAGCTTGCTCGACAGGTCGAAGAACCTCTGAATCGACTCCATGAAGCGGTACAGCTTGTCGTGGCCGTCGGGGCTGTCGTAAACGACTTTGAGCTGCTCGCCGAAATGGGCCAGCGTATTGATGTCGTGGGAGGAATCGGCTTCGCCGTTGCGATGGATATTCTCGATCATCTCGCGCCATACGCCGGCATCGCCCTCGATCGTGAAATCGACCTTTTGCGGATCGATCGCATCCACCTCGCGCACGCCCTTGAGCTCGAACACTTCGAATTCGAGCACGAAGTTGCGGGTCTTGCCGTTGTGGCCCACGCGCACGCCGAAGGTGGTATCGATAAAGCCGAGGCGCCGGAACTTTTCCTGCTCCGCCGCCATCCGGTCCCTGAGCGCTTCAAAATATTCGGTCGAAGGAAAGCTGACTGCCATTGAGAGGACCCTCTGAGCGAACTGATTGTATTATCAATTTAGAGCGTAACGCGCCGCGCTTGCAAGACTTACCTACCTAACGGACGGTAAGCTAGTTGGCTTTGGCCTGCTTGTTCGCGCCCGTGCCTTTCGCCGCCAATTCCTCATCGATTATCTGATCGAAGCTGCTCGCCGGCTGCGCTCCCACCAGCATCCGCCCGTTCACGAAAAACGCCGGCGTTCCGTCGATTCCAAGCACGCGCCCTTCCTCCATGTCGGCGCGCACGCCGGCCTCATACTTCGCCTGGTCGAGACACGCGTCGAACTTGGTGGTGTTGAGGCCGAGCGCTTTCGCGGTGGCCTTCAGGTCTTGCGGAGATTCCTTGGATTGATCCGCGAACAGCGCGTCATGGAAGGGCCAGAACTTGCCCTGCTCCGCCGCGCATCGTCCCGCCTTGGCGGCATCGAGCGCATGGTTATGCATCGGCAGCGGAAAATCCATGTAAACCAGCCGTACGTTGTCGCCGTACTTGTCCCGCACCTGCTTGAGCGTCGGCTCGACCCGCTTGCAGAACGGACACTGGAAATCGGAGAACTCGACGATCGTAATCGGCGCGTTGGCCGGTCCCAGCGAAGGATGCCCGGCGCTGGCCACCTCGACCCGCGGAGCCTTGATCAGAATTTTGGTGGGCTCCGCCTTGCGCAGTTCCGCCAGCAGCTTTTCGCGCTGCTCCTGTTCGGCCTGATTCTGCATCGCGGCGATAAGCCGGGTTTTGATCTGATCGAACGGCGGAGTGCCTGGTCCCTTGCGCTGGTCGTAGTACTTTTTCGCGTCGGCCTCGGTTACCTTGGGAGCCTTGGACTCGACTTCCTTCTTCAGATAGTCGGGCACGCTCAGGTTCGCCTTTTTGGCGGCCTGCTCGATTAGGTATTCATCAGCCATCGATTGGAGGGTCTGATGCTTCAGATCATAGATCTTGCTTTCGAGGGCGGCCATCTCCGGCTTGATCCGGGCATCGAGCTCCGCCTCGGTTATCTTATGGTTTCCGACGGTGGCCACGACCGCATCCCCACCCGCGGCAAGCACCGGCGTGACGAGAAACAAAGCGGCAGCCAGAGAAAGTGCCCCGACCGCCCGCAACGGGCTAATGACGGAAGAAATTCGCATCCGATCAACGTATCATAGCCGTAAGCGCCGTCGCGAGGGGGCCGAAAGACGCGGCCAAGGCGGCCCTCGAACGATAGCCGGCGATCGGCTCCAAGGTTTCGCTGATTTGCGGCGGCGCGCTATCTTGAATAACCGCGCGAGAGTGGCGGAACGGCAGACGCGCTGGACTTAGGATCCAGTGCCGCAAGGCGTGCGGGTTCAAGTCCCGCCTCTCGCACCACAAATCCTCCGATCGAGCAAAGCCGAGGCGCGCGCCGGCATTCCGCCTCGCCAGAGCCTCCCGGCCTTCGCGAGGCGCCCGCGAAAAGGCAACATTTCGCAACAATTTCGAAAAACGCGACCCAGTACCGATAGGAACGCATCCTGCAGAGATGAAGTCCCGGATGCGCCCGCCGAAGAATCGGCGGAAGCGGCGAGCGAACGGACTACCGGGCCAGTGTCGGCGGGAGCAGTGAGGGTCCACCAGAAGACCTCCGGCGGCGATAGTGCGCCAGGCGCATTTTGCTTGCAAATCCGTTCCAAGGGGACGGCGGACAGGGCCTACAGTCGCCCGTTTGAGATGCTGTATCTACCTGGATGCGGAAGCTCTTGCGGCCCTCCATCGCGAGACGACGTCTTGACCCGATTGCCGCCGCCGATCGAGCAGATTGAACCAATCGTCACACATTTGGGTGAACTCGATGTAGTTCCCGTCGGGATCGTTGATCGCGGTGCTGATGAAGAACCCTGTGTCGTGCGGCGGGTACAGGGGTTTCACGCCGCTTTTCTCGAGGTGTTCGACTAGCGCATTGATGTCGAAGACGTTGAGAGCAATTTTAACTGCTCCCACGCCGTGTCGCCGGTCGGGAAAGGTTTCCACCGGATGAATCGCGAAGTGCATGTCCCCGAGGTTGCATCCGTAGTGAGGGCGGCTCGTGCCATGCGCCTCATCCTGCAGCGGAACACCGACCACTTCACGATAGAACTTCACGAGGCGAGCGGGATTCTCCGAGACGATTAGTACGGCTGAGAAAAACTCTCTGACGCATCTCCCTGTCGGGAGAGGCCGGCGCGAAGCGCCGGGTGAGGGTCCGATTTTAAAGATGCCTTGCGATCGCCTCGCGGCCATCAACAGAAGTCTGGCTCCAAAATCGGAAAGCACTCTGCCAATCGGCAGGCGGCGGAATTTCGCGCTTTGACGGGCAGCGCAATCGCGCCCATCACCTGCTCGCCCAGCCTCTCCGGAGTCAGAAATCCTTTTTCAACGGTCCCTCACCCGCGCCTTCGGCGCGACCTCTCCCGTTTTGGGGAGAGGTCCTTCATGCCTCTCCCTGTCGGGAGAGGCCGGCGCGAAGCGCCGGGTGAGGGTCCGAATTTAAAGATGCTCTGCGATTGCTTCGAGCACGCCGGCGAGGTTCTCCATTACCTCGTTATTCCAGAATCGGAGCACCGTGTAGCCTTGGGCCGCAAGATATCGCGTGCGCCGTTCATCAGCCTCGCGATGCGCTGGATCATCGTGCTGGCCGCCGTCCAGTTCGACTACCAGGCGGGCATTCAGACAGAAGAAGTCGGCAACGTACGGCCCGATCGGATGCTGGCGGCGGAACTTCGCGCCTTTAAGTTGATAGTTGCGTAGCCGCGCCCATAGCCTTCGCTCCGCTTCGGTTTGGGCTGCCCGCAGTGCTCGGGCCCGGTCGCGGGTCAGTGCCGGAGGCGGCGGCGCCTCGGAGTCAGACATCTTTTTCAACGGTCCCTCACCCGCGCCTTCGGCGCGACCTCTCCCGTCTTGGAGAGAGGTCCTTCATGCCTCTCCCTGTCGGGAGAGGCCGGCGCGAAGCGCCGGGTGAGGGTCCGATTTTAAAGATGCCTTGCGATCGCCTCGCGGCCATCAACAGATGTCTCTACCAAAATCGCGAAGCACCGGGAGAATCGGGGGTGGCGGCGGGGCTCTGCGCTTTTGAGCTGACGCTTGTGGAGCCGCGCCCATCACCTGCGCTCCCCTATCTCTCGATCCAGAATTCTTTTTCAACGGTCCCTCACCCGCAGCCTTTGGCGCGACCTCTCCCGATTTAGGGAGAGGTGAGGAGGGGCGGCAGAGCACTGGTAACATGCTGAAACCATGAATGGGATGACCCGAGAGGGTAAGACCACAGAGCTCTATGCCTACAGGCAGAAGGAATTTCAGTCGATTTCGCGGCCAGCAACTGCGTTATCTATCTGAGCAACAGCGCCTTCGACACCTTGGCTAGCAGCTCGTTGAGTTTGCTGACAACGTCGTGCGGAGGGGACGCGCCGGGTCCATGGAGTTCCACGCGGATGCGGAACTTCAAATCCGCGTTGCCGGCGAGCTTTCTCAAGTCCGATAGCTGATCCGCCAAGTCCTGTATCTCGCTGGGGCGCAGCTCAGCTTCCGCAACCAGCAGGTCAGGCTTCAGCCTGAAAGGTGGTTCAGCCGGCTGTGCAGAAGGCGCGGTCACACGAAGGGTTACGTTCTGAGCGGCGGCAAAGTCACAGGGGAATGGCGCTGAACCCGACGCCGGCTCGATCAGTCTCGCCCGGATCGCACCGTCAATAACGTCGCGAACCGTCGCCCACGGCAGATTGATGCCCGCTTTCCTGGAAAGCGTTACGGCAATCGCAAGCGCCGTGGTCGAGCCATCGTTCCATACCTCCGCAAGGCTGGCCGGCGTCAAATCGCTCGCCGGAATCGGGGGCGGCGGAGACTGGAGTCGGGCATCGTCGGTCAGCAAACCTGCCGGAATTTCCTCGCTCAAGATGCTCGCCTGGCCGGACGTCAACCACAACCTGCCATGCCTGACCGCCTCCGCAACCGCGGCCGCCAGAGCCTCGCGAGACCCTCTGGGTACGGTGAACGGCTCTTCGTAGCCGCCTTTATCGACTTTTGCCACGAAGCTGCCGGAAAAATAGTTGCAGATGTCGCCGAACGACACGCTGGCCGAGTTCCAGAGGCCGGGGAGCCCGCCGGGCGCGAGCAAGTCCGGTGATATTTCAGCCAGTTCCGCCGCCTCCGGAAGAACCACTTCGATACTCGGATCTTTGAGCGCGCTTTCGTCCGGCTCCTGGCGCCAGAAGGTCCGGACCGAGCGATCCGGCCGGATGACGCGAAGTACGAATTGACCTTCCTTACACCCCTGAACCAGCGTGTCCAAAATGGCGCGCCGGTTGAGCATCTTGGGAAGCTGCGGCGAAAGCGCGAATGCACCAACGAGGTCTTTCAACCGTCTCGACGTCTCGCCCGCGCGCCAGAGGTTGTACGGCCCCTCTGGCAGCAGGGCGTCTGCGCTGATCGCCGTGTCCTGGATGCGCGACCGGCTGTCCTCTTTGATCTTCGCGAACAAAGAGGGGCCCTCAGGCGTGATCTTGAACGCCTGAACCTCGTTCTTGTCGGATACGGTAACGACAATACAGTAGGCCTGCTGGATGGCTTCGGCGATCTTTGACCGCGCGCCGCTTATGTTTGCGGACAAGGTCGCGTCGCGGATCGGGTCGAGCTCCTGCCCCTTCAGTTGGTCCTTAAGCTGGCTGCGTACCTCTTCCCATCCGAGATAGTCGCGGATTCGATTGCGCGCCGCATCGATCCCGTCGCGCGAAGGCACGGCCAGCACCACCGCATTCCGGTAGTTCCGAGGTTTGTCCGGTCCGGTGGTCTCGTCGATAAAGCGTTTTGCCTCCGCGCTCGGCTTGCCCGAGTCGGACGCCGCACGCGGACCGAGAACTGCGAAGTGAAACTCGCCGTCGTCTTCGATGTCATGCGGTCGTTTCGGAAGATTGTGAACGACTGCCCCTGCGGCTGACGCTCCAGCCGTAAGGCTCTTAAGTTTGCTGATTTGATCGATCAGTTGCTGCTCAATTATGTCAGCGGAGACCCGCTGGCAGGCGTCGAAGTGCATCTGGCGCAGATTAGGCCGCGAACCCAGACGCCAGGATTTAGGCAGTTGCCTCGCTGCTCCGTTGCCGCGATCAACGTCGCTGATCCCGGCTTCGTCGAGGAACCACGATACCTCGCTCCATCGCATCAGCGCTTTTTCGAGCTCGATCCTGTCCGGCCGCGTCGCGCCCGCCAGGACCATCAGGTCGCGCGTCAGCGCCTTCTGCCCGATCGGCTGCGAATGCAGGAACGTCGCGAATACCGCCTGTTCCAGCTCGCGGAATTTGAGCGCCGGACTTTCGGCCTCAATGTCTCGCGCCTTCTCAAGCTCGCCTTCAAGAATCGCCGTCCATTCCTGTTTCCGGCCCTCGTACTCCTCCGTCGCCGCCGTGGTCGTCAACTCGCGCGCGGCCTCGGAGATTCCGTCTCCGCCCGACTCGGTGAGAAAGCTGCTCGCCGAGACCAGGGGACATTCGTCCCATCGCTCCGCCTCGCGCAGCGCCAGAGCGAAGGTCCGCAGCACGCCGCGCGTGCGTTGGAAGCCTTGCAGCTGAGTCCATTTGGTGTAGAAGAGCTCGATCAGGTCGGGATGGAAGGGATAGCTGTCGACGAACTTTTGCTCCGCGGCCTTGCCATCCTTGCGGGTTTGGTCGTCCAGTTCGAAAATGCCCTTGAGCGCCGCGACCACATGGCTGCGGAAACTCTCCCGGTTGCTGATCGAATCGGCGACGAAGAATCGCCGACGCAAAACCTCGGCTACGTCGTCCTTGAGCACCGGCTGAACGCCTTCTTCGCGCTCGCGCCGGAAGATGTTGTAAAGGTCGCTCGTGATCTGCTTGCCGAGCGTGTCGCTCTTTCGTGGATCGGTCGCCAGCAGCGATGCGATCACCGCCGAGCGCTCCACCTTTGTCGCCGCCTGGGTGAGATACTGGAAGAAGTTCAGCAGCCGGTCGTTCCACGCAGGATCGAGATCGACCGCCGCGCGCGCGAACATCAGCACCTCGTCAATAAGAATCAGGGTCGCCAGGTTCTCGCGGTTCGGCAATGCGAGCAGCTCGGCCAGTAGGTTTTCCGCCGGCGGAGTCCTGCGTTCCTCTTCTCCGCCCTCGGCGTTGAGCAGCCGCAGACCCTCGGCCCCGGCGATCTGAAACGCCATCACGCTCCACGGGTTCTTGAGCCATCGAAGCTCTCCTTTGGGGCCACGAACTTCCATCCCCTTTTCCACGTCGAGCTTGTCGAACGGGAGCACCGCGATTCGCGCCCTGGGCGGCCTGGCGCCATGCTCGATGAACTCCTTGACGGCGGGCAAATCGGGCAGCTTGTCGGGGTCATTGACCAGATGCCAGAGCGTGATCAGCGAATGAGTCTTGCCGCCGCCGTAGGTAAGCTCGAGCTGCCGGATGGCTTTCTCGCTCTTGCCCAAAAGCCGCAGCACGACATCTTTGGCAAGTTCGCGAAGGTTGAAGGTCGGATAGGTGAGCGAAAAGAATTCGCGCGCGTCCTGATAGACCGGCTTTGCCTTGCCCATCGCCACGTCGTAGAGATCGGCGGCGAAAATGTTGAGCGACAGCTCTCCGGATTTCAGGTCCGGCCGGATCTTGACGACCTTATGCCACGGCGTCCACGCGAGTTTAGTCATCGTCCCTCTCTCGAACAGCCCGGATTGCCTTTTGCCTCCAAAGCGCGCATACTACCTGAAGATATCTCAAGTGGATATTTGCTCCGCATATTATGGAATCGATCTCGCTGAAACTGCCGGAAGAACTGCTCGAAACCAGCGCGCGCTGCGCCAGGGCGCTCGGCATCCCGCGCGCCGAATACATCCGCCGCGCGATCGAGCGGATGAACCGTGAGGCCGAAGCCCGCGCCCGCGCCGAGCGGATGGCGGGCGCGTCGCGGAAGGTCCGCAAGGAGAGCATGCGAGTGAACGCCGAGTTCGCGAGAATCGAGCGCGATCCGGATGCCTGAGCGCGGCGAGGTCTGGCTCGCCAATCTAAATCCCCGCCGGGGCACCGAGCCGGGCAAGACGCGGCCGGTGCTGATCGTCCAGGCGCAGGCGCTTCTCGACGCCGGGCATCCTTCGACCTTAATCATTCCGTTAACCACTAATCTCATCGACGATGCCGAGCCCTTGCGCATCCGCGTGCCCGCGCAATCCTCGCTTCGCCGCGCCTCCGACCTGCTCATCGATCAGCTTCGCGCGATCGACAATCGACGCCTGGTCGAAGGTCCGCTCGCCCGGCTCGACGACGCGACCATGGCGCACATCGCTGCGGCGCTCCGCGAGGTCCTCGACCTGCTGTGAAAACGCGGTTTTGAGGCTCGGCCGGATTTCGACGACCTTATGCCACGGCGCCCATGCGAGTTTGGTCACAGAATGCTCCCTGGTCTCTAATCCGTGTCCCGCGCGGTCCGCTTTACGGTTTCAAGATCAACCTTGGATGCAAATGAACCGCAGAACTCGCGCACAGCTTTGACTGCACGTTCGACGCGCTTTTCTTTTCCAGCTTTGGTGAACAGCTCTCGCTCTAGACGAATCAGTTTCGTTTTGGTTCTTTGGTTTGGCTTTGCTCAAAGCTAGCTCACCTCCTTGACCTTGAACATGTCTGCCTGGCGGTCGTCAGCCGACAAAGGCCGGGCGGAGATGTGGTTGCTGATGCTCTCAAGCAGTGAACGTTCTTCGCTGCCCGTGGGGGCGAGTTCGATCAGCGCCTGCAAAAGCTGATGGAAGAGCGCGTTGCGGCGCAGGCCGCGTGCGTCGAGGTACTCGTCAACCCTCACCACGTCGCCCGCGCGCCACAGATGCATCAGGCGATGTACCTGGTCGATCAGTGGCGCCGGCCTGCCGTCGCCGTCGTAGCCCATGCTCTTGCGGATGCGTTTGTTCCATGGGCGCAGCCGGACTTTGCTGCCGGTGCCCTCTTCGATTTCTGGATTGGCGTCGGCAGACGGCTCTTCATCTTCGTCCGGTTCGGACTGGCCGCCCGTGCGCTGAAGAATCTCGTAACGCTCGGCCAGGTCGTGGTCGGAAAGGCCGCATGAGATCGCATAGAGGATGCACGCGCCGATCGGCGCGTCGTCCATCCCGAAATCGTGGCGATGCAGCAGGTAGTAGGTTGTCACGTCGTCGAGGCCGCTGACCGCCGATGCTTCTCCGTTATGGCTCAGCACGCGCCCAACGACGAAATCGACTACGATACGGCGCACGGAGCGGAGAAACTCCGGGATCTCCATGACGGCCCCAGGCTCGTTGGCCTTCTTGACCACCGGATGCTTGCTGTAGGCCTCCAGCGCGGGGCCGGTCGCGGCCCATACGAAGTCGGGGCCGCGGATGCCGGCGTCCCAGTATTCGCGAAGGCGGGTGTGGATATTCTCGCGCATCTCGTCGAGCACGCGATTGTCCCATCCGGGCCGGGCGGTCTCGGGTCGCTTCCGACATACCAGCCACACGGACGAAGCGAGCGCCGCCGACGACTGCGAGCGCAATCGTCCAGAGCGCTCGGTCTGTATCGGCCAACTGCCATCAACAACGAAGCCTGCCCGGATGATCGCGCTTACCAGCGTTTCCCACGCGTCGGGACTTTTGTTCGCGAAGACGACGACCATCCGGCCGCCGGGAACGAGCGCGCGGTCGCATGCCTGGAAGGCGCGGAACATTCCGTCTTCGTAAGCCCTTTTCGATGCGGTCCTGTCGCCGCCGAAGCGGCTCGAATCGTCGATCAGTTCCCCATCTTGCTTCTCGCTGTTCCACTTCGGCCCGAGCGGTTCATGGAACGCCTCATCGATCTCGAACGAAAGCCCGTGGAGCGTCCGGCGTAGCCACACATAGAAAAAGTCCATCAAGTCGGAGTAGGGAATTGCGTCGTAATAGGGCGGATCAGTAACGATCAAATCTAGGCCTGCCCGTGCCGGCGCTGATGTCGCCGAGTCCTTCCGTACATGCGCCCGGCCCATTGACGCAGAAAGAGCGTGCACTACACAATCGGCAATGTGATCTAGATTGCCTGAAAAACCTCCGGCCGACTCGGACCATGGCATCACCTCGGCGAAGTCCCAAGAAATCGGTAGAGCGAACCTACCAAACGAGCCTGCCGCCTTTTCAGCGTTTGTGCTGATCCAAATGCACTGCATCGATGAGCGATCCACTGTCTTATCCATCAGCACGGACAGGTATGCCGAAAGCGCGTCCGCCCACTCCTCAGGGTATCCGAACTGAGATATCGCAGATGTAGCGGAACGCGTGTGGCTTACAAACGTGCCGAGCGCTAGGAGTTGGCGGGGCGTGAAGAGCTTGCTCCAGCGATCGAAGCCGTAGCCGTCCACTGAGAAAGCGCGTGCCGCACCGCTTCCGCCTTTCGGTGTCGGCTCATCCGGAATGCCGAACGGAATCTCGGCAAAGACGCGCTCGACTTCGTTTTCCGCCTCTGCCGCGAGCCGGGTTTCATCGTCCGTAGGGAGCCGGTACTCCTTCCCGTCGAGACCATCGACCACGACCGCAGTCATAATCGCGCCGAGACGCCCCGCTTTCCCTTCGAGCCGGATATCCTCCATCCTCATTGACGGCAGCCTGCAGCATACGCAGGCTGCTCCCGCGCGCGACATCGTGCCCGCGCCGATCTTTTTGTCGTACTCGCGCCGCTGCGCGCCGTTGCCGCCCTGCGGCGCCGCGTCCTTGCCGCTCAGGATGCTGAACACGGGAGCGCTCCGGTCGGCGTTCGGCTCGACCTTCAGCAGCACGCGCTTGTTGTCCTTCTTGCAGAGCCACTTGGTCTTGAGCAGCGGAATCGTGGCGCGGCAGTTCTTGCATTTCACCGTCCGCGCCCAGAGATAGGCGACAGTCGGCTTGCCGTCGATCGTCGGATAGAAGCGTTCGAGGTCGGCGCGCGCCCGCGCGAGCACCCATCGCCCCCACGCGCGCACGTGCCAGGCCAAATCGGCGTCGAGGCTCACTCCGCCGTCGAAACCGAATGCGCTCTGACTTTCCGATCCTCTCCCCGTCGGGAGAGGCCGGCGCGCGGCGCCGGGTGAGGGACCGCCGTGTGAATCGGCTGGATCACCTCCTTCACTCTTTCCCGCAACTGAGCGAGCGAGGGGCAGTCTTTCCATTTGAGCGCGGAGCGCGGCGCCCTTGAGCCCTTGCGACTTCAGGAACGCCTCCATGAACTCGCGGTCCTTGAGCACGAAATCGGGCAGCGGGCGCTTCTGGCCCGCGAGCTTCTGCGGATATTCGAGCGTGCACTTTAGGATGAACCAGGCGACCGGGTTGATGTCGATCGCGGTGACTTCGCATCCAAGGCGCATCGCTTCGAGCGGGATCGCGCCGCCGCCCGCGAACGGATCGAGCACGCGCGGAGCGCGTCCGCCGTAGGCCTTGCGGATCTCGTCGCGGAAGAATTGCAGGTCGGGGCCGGATTCGCGTCCCCAATGGAGGATGCCGCCGACGGTCTCCTCGCGTTCGACTTCGACGCGATTTCCAGCGACGTTTTTCTTTTCAATTTTGCGAACGACACGCCCGCCGATGCGCTCGACGAGCCTGCGCCGCTCTTCGGGGTCGCCGGAATCCGGCAGCAGCGTCGCAATCAGCGCCGCGCGGCACGCGGCGAGCGGCCTCCGCGCCGGCCAGATATGCAACGTCGAGATATGGCCATGCCGGACATTCTTCTCATGTACGGAATCGATCGACGCCTGCTTCAGCGGGAAGGAGCGTTCGATCAGCCTGGACTGGTCACTCATTTGTATGTGCTCTTCCTTCCTCGCCCTCTCCCTTTCGGGAGAGGCCGGCGCGCAGCGCCGGGTGAGGGACCTTAACCATAGTCCGCAATCGCTTCGAGCGCGCCATCGAGGTTTTCCAATATCTCGTTATTCCAGAATCGGAGCACCGTGTAGCCTGGGGCTGAAAATATTGCATGCGCTGCTCATCAGCCACGCGTTGGGTCTGAACGTCGCGCTGGCCGCCGTCCAGTTCGATTACCAGGCGGGCATTCGGGCAGACGAAGGCGGCGATGTCGGGTGCGATCGGGTGTTGGCGGCGGAACTTCGCGCCTTTGAACTGGCGGTGGCGCGGCCCCGCCCATCGCCTGCACTCGACCTCGGTTTGGGAGCCGCGCAAGCCTCGGTCGCGGCCGCAGGCTAGCTCCGGAGACGGCTCGGATTCGGAGTTCTTTTTCAGAGGTCCCTCACCCGCGCCTTCGGCGCGACCTCTCCCGTCATAGGGAGAGGCGAGAGATCGCGGAGAGAACTGGTCGAAGGTCGAGTCCATGTTTCTCAACCGGGAGTTGCCGCCCTGAGAACCTCGCTTTCGTCGATAATCACGCCGCCCTTGGCCGTCGCGATCAGCTTTTTGAACGGATCTTGCACTCGAAAGAGGCGCGGATTGGGCGTGCCGCAGTCATACACGACGTACAGCCAGTACCCATCGCGCGAATTGCAAGCCCGGCTCCATTCATTCTCGGTAAGCTCGATATCGCCGATGCCCACCCGACCCTTGACCTCGATCGCGCGTTCCTCGAACGCCGTCGATTTCGCGCTGGTCGCACCGAAGGCTGGACGGTTGGAAAGAATGTCGAAGCCGGGGTTGTCGGTAAGCCCCGCCGCGCGCGCGAGCGGCGGAGTCGAGACGTCGCGCGGCGTCCATCCCTGCTGACGCTCGTATTCAGTGGCAATCCTGACCGCGACCTTCTCGATCTCGGCATCGTGGCGCTTCTTGTCTTCGGGGTCGGACGACGGGACAACGAGCGCGTGGGCAAGAAATTCTATCTCGCGCGGCTCGACCAACTCAGGTCCGCGCCGAAGCGCGACGATTGCCTGCTGCTTCAGGTCCTCAAGCGAGCGCTGGCGCTGCTTGATCCGCTCAAGCTCGGCCACCGCGCGAGCATCCCCTTCGCGGGCTTTGTTAGCCGTTATTACGCGATGGGCGAGCAGGGCGTCCTCCTCGTAGCGGTAGCCCGTTTCGATAAAGCGCTCGCGCTCGGGGAGGCTGGCAAGCATTGCTGAGCGATGGCGTTCTGCTAGTGGCGTGGCGATTTGCTCGCGCGCAAAGCGGGCGACAAGTTCTGTCGCGGCAGGCGCCTGGGCCGCGAACGGGCGCACGGCGAGCGGGATTCCGCCGGGACCGCCGCGCAGCAGGAGCAGATGCTCGACCGGGCATTCTTCGATGCGGCCTGCGCTATCCTGCCGCAATCCGACCAGCCGGTATTCGATCGGTTCCTCCGCGTGGAGCGCGCCAGCCCCTTCTGCTCCGCTTGGGACAGGATTGTCGTCGGCCTTGCGCACTACTTGAATCAGTCCGAGATGGAAGAAATACGGAGCTTCTGCGGTTGGATCGATAAAGACCGCGCCGCGAAGCGCATCGGCGGAGAAGCGCGACGCGACAGCCTCACGTAGTGCATCGAAAAAGCATTCACCGGGATGCAGGAATACAGCGGCCGAAGAATCGCCGGGGTTATGGAGCATGAAGCGGTTGCGGCTCTCCGGCGGGTAGTCTTCCAGAATCGGCCAGAACGGTTCGAGCGCGCGCGGACGTGCTTCGGCGAACGAGAAAACCCCGTCGAGGTCGCCCTCGATGCGCAGCCCGAGCAGCGGCGCGGCCCTCTCGATGAAGCTTCGCACGTAGCCGGGGAGCAAACGGCGAAGCTGCTCCCGCGAGACGATAGCGCGCTCGGTGTCGAGGCGCGCGGCAACTTCGCCGCCCTCGCCGTAGAGCTTGCGCTCCCATTCCTCGAAGGCCTTGATCTGCTCGGGCGTGAGCTTGCCCTCGATTTCGGCCACGCTTTCGGTCGCGCCCTGATCGGTGACCGACTTTTCAAGGTAGTCCTTGAGGCTCACTCCCTCGAACAGCCGGCCAATCACGTCGAAGACCTTGTCGGAGTTGAGTTCCTTCCGGATTTTTTCGAGCTTATCGAGCAGAGTCTTGAGCACCCGGCCCTCGCGGGTGCGGCCGGCCACCAGATTGATGATGCGCACCCCGTGGGTCTGTTTGTAGCGATGGATACGGCCCATCCGCTGCTCCAGCCGTGCCGGATTCCATGGGATGTCGTAGTTGACCATCAGCCAGCAGGCGCGCTGCAGGTTGATGCCTTCCGCGGCGGCGTCGGTGCAGATCATATATGCCGCGCCGCCATCAGCGGCCGGCTTGTCGAAGAAAGCGACCTGCTCCTGGCGCTCCAGGTAGTCCATTGCACCATGAATTCGGGCGACGCGGCCGGCAAAGCCCATCCCTTCGAGACTTTGGACGATGAAGTCCAGCGTATCGCGGTGTTCGGTGAAGACCAGAATCTTGTCGTCGCGCCATTGCGGGTCGCGGATTACCTCGCGGAGCTTCTCGAACTTCGAGTCTTCGCCGCGCTCATAGACCTTGCGCGCGAGATCCAGCAGATTGCGCACCTGGTTGCGCTCGGCCTCGAGCTCGCCGAGAGTGACGCCGACCACGCCCGCCATGGCCTCGAGCTCGGCCGCTTCGTTTTCTTCAAGCCCGTCTTCGGGCTCCTCTTCATCAGCGGTCTTGTCATCTTCGATATCGCGGACGCGAAGCCGTTCCTGAAGCGACAGCAGTTGCTCGGTGGTGAGGCGGCCTGAGCGGACGTCCTCGATGAGACCGTCGAGCTTTGCGAGCCGTCGCTCGAACGATCGCATCAGCGCATAGGTCGAGCTCGCGAGACGGCGCTGAAAGACGCTCATGGCAAGACGGGCGGCTGATCGATTGAGGATGCGGGCGCGATTGTAGTAATCGCGCATGTAGTCCGTGGTCTGGTCGTACAGCGCCTGTTCGCTCACCTCGCCTTGAGAAAGCTCGTAGCTGAACGTGTCGGACCAGCGGGTTGGATAGATGCGCGAACCATCGAAGCGCACCATCTCCTCTTTGGTGCGGCGGATAAAGTGCTGCCGGCGCGAATCGGGCGGATAGGCGTCGAAAGCCTCCTTGGTCGAAAGGACCTCCGGTTCGAGGAGCCGCCAGAGGCAATAGTAGGGAAAGTCCTTGCCCATGTGGGGCGTGGCCGTAAGCAGCAGCAGATGGCGGCAGCTCCAGGGCAGCCGATAGGCAGCATCGACGCCGTGAACGCCGGCGACCGCTTCGGCAAGCTTGTAGCGGTCGGTGCGCCGAATCGTGAAGCCGTCCTCCAGGCGCGCCGAGAGCTTGTGCGCTTCGTCAAATATCGCGAGGTCATATGGAGCGACTTCGGGTTCGCGCAGCCGGGCAAGCATTCGGTCGCCGGTCAGCGTGTCCACGCTGACGATTACGAGGTCGCCATCCGCGCCTGCGAACGGATTGCTGGCGCGTGCGTCAAGCCCGGTGACGATTTTGAAGCGCAGCCCGAATAGGGTGCGCAGCTCGCTCTCCCAATTCCCGATCAGGCCGGCAGGCGGGACCACTAGCACCCGGCGGATAAGGCGGCGCGTCAGCATCTCGCGGATGTACAGGCCGGCCATGATGGTCTTGCCGGCGCCGGCGTCGTCGGCCAGCAGGAATCGGAGCCGCGGCTGCGATAGCATGTGCTGGTAGACCGCGATTCGCTGATGCGGCAAGGGATCGATGCGGGAGATTTCGGTCGCGAAGGCGGGGTTGAAGATATAGCCGTAGGAAAGGCGCTCGGCCTCGGCCACCGCGCGCACGGTCTCGGGATTGGCGGAAAAATCGAGGCTCGGAGTTACGTCAGTATGCGATCGGCGGCCATCAGTTCGACTCGGGCCGTTGGCCTGCCGTAGCAAAGCGTCCAATCCGTGCTCCTCAGCGGCAAGAATCCGCTGCCAGGCGAGAGGAGACGGATTCGACTGACCGTTCTCCCAACGGTTCACCGACGCGAAGGAGACGCCCATCAGCTCGGCGAATTGGACCTGGGTCAGGCCCAGTTTGCCGCGCAGCCGCCGAATGCGCTGACCAGTGTCTCCCTGTGACGTGGCGTGGCCGCCGTCTGCCATCAAATCCGTCTTATATCATAGACAGGCAGTCAATAGAAAAGCTTCGCAGGAAGCCAAGCGTGACTCATTCAGGCACTATAACAAGTGCGATCGCGGCCAGGGGTGGCGCCTCGGAGTCAGACATCTTTTTCAACGGTCCCTCACCCGCGCCTTCGGCGCGACCTCTCCCGTCTTGGAGAGAGGTCCTTCATGCCTCTCCCTGTCGGGAGAGGCCGGCGCGAAGCGCCGGGTGAGGGTCCGATTTTAAAGATGCCTTGCGATCGCCTCGCGGCCATCAACAGATGTCTCTACCAAAATCGCGAAGCACCGGGAGAATCGGGGGTGGCGGCGGGGCTCTGCGCTTTTGAGCTGACGCTTGTGGAGCCGCGCCCATCACCTGCGCTCCCCTATCTCTCCAGAATTCTTTTTCAGCGGACCCTCACCCGCGCCTTCGGCGCGACCTCTCCCGTCTTGGGGAGAGGTGAGGAGGGGCGCCGCGATCTTTGCCGAAGTGTTGCGCTGATATTACATCGAGTCGCTTCTGCCCTACCGATTGTTAAATTTTTGCGAAGCTGTTTCATAGCGTCCCTCCGCCAAGCTAGACGATACGCGGCTGGCGAAATTTCTTATTCACGCTGGGGAGGATGCGATGAAACTTCGGTCTCGACTACTGGCCGCTATACCCGCCGCCGTCCTGGCCTGCGGATGCGCCAATCTTCAGAATCAAATCGAGCAGCCGCGATCGTGGGGAACCTGCGCGCTGGCGGGCGCGGCCGCCGGTGCCGCGGTCGGCACTGGTATCGGCTTTGCGGTCGCCGACAACGTCAACGGCGACAACGGACAGACCAAGCCGCGCATCATCACCGGCACGCTGATTGGCACCGGAGTTGGCGCGGTGGTCGGATTGGTGACGGGCCATTTCATGTGCGATCCGGTTATCCAGCCGCCCGCTCCGCCGCCTCCACCTCCCCCTCCTCCGCCTCCACCGCCGCCGCCCCCTCCTCCGCCCGCAAAGGAGAAGCTGGTGCTGCGCGGCGTGCATTTCGATTTCAACAAGTACAACATCCGGCCCGGCGATGCGGCCGTATTGGATGACGCCGCGACGGTCCTGCAGGCCCATCCGGGCGTCATCGTGCACGTCAACGGATACTGCGATGCGATCGGCGGCGTGGACTACAACCTGCGCCTTTCGCAGAAGCGCGCCGAAGCGGTGGCCAACTACCTGCAACAGCGCGGCATCCCGATGACCAGCCTGATCGTTCAGGGCTTCGGCAAGACCGATTTTGTTGCGCCCAATGACACGGCGGAGGGACGCGCACAGAACCGGCGAGTCGAGTTGGTTCCGGAGCAATAGCGCCGATTTGATCTGATAGCGGGCGCGCGCGGTCAGGCGCGCGCCCGCCTTTTTTCTTCAAAGTCTTTAAAAAGAACGCCGGTTTCGCGGCGGCTTCGGGGATTGCTATCTTCTGCCCCCGATGCTGATCGAAACGCTCAAGCAGGCCCGGCGCGTCTCGATCGCCGTTATCGGCTTCACAATCCTGATTCTCGGCGTGGCGATGCTCGTGCTGCCCGGCCCCGGATGGCTCATCATCCTGCTCGGACTCAGCATCCTGAGCGTCGAATTCGTATGGGCGCGGCGCCTGATGAGGCGGGTGCGGCGGGCAGGTCGCGCTATCAGCCGGACGGTCTTTGGAGAGACGAAGACCGCGGCTTCCGAACCCAAAGGATGAGAGGTCGCCGTTACGAAAGGCGGGGACGCACTTCCCGATCGAAGCGATCGAGAAAGGAATCAAGCCGCGGGTCGGCGCCGATCGGCGTGATCAGGATTTCCTGGATTCCTAGCTCGGCGAACCGGTTGAGATAGGCGGCCAGCTCGGCGGGCGGCGCCAGGATGCCCTCGACGTAGCCGCCCGTCTCGGTCCATCGTTCGGCGAAGCCGACGTACACGCGATGAGACAGCGCGAAGCCGGTGAGATCGCGCCCCTTGCGGTCGGCGATTTCGCGAATCCATCCAAGGCGTTCCGCCACCTGCTCCGGCTTCATCCGCGTCCCGTGCCATCCGTCGCCCAGCTCGACGGCGCGGCGTATCGCGCGCCGGCTGATACCGCCGATCCAGATCGGAATAGTTCCGGCGGCCGGCCGGGGCCCGAACCGCATCCCGGAGAGCTTGAAGAATTCGCCGGCGACCTCGGGAGTATCGCTCGCCCAGCACGCGCGCATCAGGCGTATCGCTTCGTCGGTGTATCGGCCGCGATCCTTGAAAGATGCGCCGAGCGCGCGGAATTCCGCCTCGAGCCATCCGCTGGCAACTCCCGCCGCGATTCGGCCGGGCGCAAGCCGGTCGAGCGTGGCGAGTTCCTTGGCGAGATGAATCGCGTTGCGGTAAGGCACGACGATCACGCTGGTCGCGAGGCGGATGCGAGAAGTGACGGCGGCGACGTAGGCGAGCGTCGCGATCGGCTCCATGATTTCGATTGCGGGGATGGTTCCTCCGGCGGCCGGCACCACCAGATGATCGCTGACCCATAGCGAAGCGTACCCCGATGCCTCCGCGCGGCGGGCCACCCGCGCGAGGTCATCGGCGCCCGCCGCCGCGCCCATCTGGGGAAGATGGAGTCCGATTCGCATCGCGCTACTTGCCAGCGTTCATGTCCTGCGCAAGCCGTTTCATGACCTGGCAGCCGACCTGGTAGGTAATCTTGTTGGCGGCGGCGAATTTGCGGCACGCTTCGCTCATCTGGTTCTGCGCGATCAGTTTTTTCAAATCCGATCGCAGAGGATCCTTGAGTCCCGCGTAGAGGGCATCGAGCTTCGCGGCCCTCTCGCGCGCGTATTGCTGGCGCTTGTTGTACTCGTCCATCCCGACGTCGGTCGGGCACGGCGCCGCTTCGTACCATCTGCCGTCCACATATGCGATGGGCCTGCCCAGGACCACTTGCTCGCCATCGATCGAAGTCGTGATGTTTATCTGGTAGGTCGGGGGAACCGGCATCGTGAACAGCATCGTGCGCGGCTCATCGCTCGCATCGTTCTTCTCGACCGTGATCGAGTAGGGCTTGGAGATCGGGTCGCGGATTTGGCGCGTCAGCCAACTGTCGAGGTACGGCTGGGTGCGCGGCGTGAAGCACGCAAGCGTCTTCGGGGCGATCAACCGGCGCATCGCGTTCAGGTCCTTGCTGTTGACCGCCTTGATGTACTGTTCGGCGAAGCGGAGCTGCCCTTCGCTGGGCGTAAGCTGTTCCGGCTCCTTGTCCTGGTCGGTGGACGCGGCGGCCGGCGATGGCGCCGCCGATGGCGCCGCAAAGGCGCGGGTGCTCCAAAGGCCGAAGAACGACAACAAAATGACACCGACGCGCAATCCTGCAGAACTGGACATCAAAACCTATGCTCCATGCGAGTGAAGAATCGCTCTCAATGTCCCGAAATCGCGGGTCCGCCGCAATACGGACGCGCAAGTCAGTTCAGAGCCTCACGATGATACGCGAGGTAGAGCGCGGTGCCCACCGAACCGGTGAGCGCAAAGGCGAGGTACATGATAATGAAGCCAAGCGATCGTTGGGGATCTCCGCCGTGCGCGTACCAGAACAGCACCATGTTCACCGGCACGTAAAACGCATAGACGATCGCGAGCGGCAGGACCCATCGTCTCATGCCCCAGATGCCCCATACGTAGGCGAGCAGCACCAGGCCGAAAATCGGGCCGAACACGGCGTTGGCGCCGGTTGTTTCCAGGCGATGGCCCAGAATCACGAGGCCGCCGCGCGATGGATTGTTCATGTGCTGCAGGGGCTTGGTGAAGTTGGAGATGGCCAGCAGAACGAACAGCGCGGCCATGACGGTCAGGAAGATCCCGCGCTTGCGCGCAGTGGACGTGCTTTGCGGTTCTTCATCCATTCTCACGCACCTCGCCGGGCGACCGACGCGCTTCGAGCGACGATAGGACGCTAGTTTGCCGCATCGCGGACTGCAAGCCATGAAATCGGCCATGATTGTCCGGATGCCGTTTCCATTCGATTCACGGTCAATTACTCTCTAACTCGCCGCGGAGTCGAGTGAGGATGCGCAGCCGATTGCTGATGCTGATAGCCGCCGCCGGCGCGATCGTGGTACTGGGCGCGCTGGCCGCCGGCAGCTACGCGCTCTACAACCTCAATTCGATCGTCGCGCGCAATCAGGCGCGAATCATTAAGCTGACCAGTGCCGCCCTCCAAAGAACCGTCCATGTCCAGAAGATCGCGGCGCACGCTGGATGGGGCATCTGGATCGAGATTAGCGGCCTGAGCATCGACGACGACCCCGCGTTCGGGACCCAACCGTTTCTGGCCGCGCCCACCGCGACACTCGAAGTTGACCTGCTGCCGATGCTGCGCGGGCACGTGAGCGTGCATACGCTCACCCTTTCCCATCCGATCGTCAGGCTGCTCGAAGATGAAAAGGGCGTGATGAATATCGACAGTATCGGAGGCCCGCCGGGACAGAGCAGTCCGGTGCCCGCAATAATCGCGTCCTTTTTCGTCCGATCGGTCGAACTGGAAGATGGAACGGTAACGTACAGCCAGAGCGGGCAGAACGGCGCACCGATCGAAATCCGCGGCATCGACGGCACGATCGACAGCTTCGGTCTGCTGAATCGGTTTCAGGCGGACTTGAAGTTCGCATTTCTGAGCGATCGGCAAAATTGCGCGATGGAAGGAACGCTCGGACCGGTGCTGCACGATCGGATGTTCGAGGAAGGATCGATCCCGCTCGACGTGAAGCTCACGGCCGATCCTTTCGTGGTTGACCGGCTAAAGGCGCTGGCCGCGCTCGGATCCGACATTCCAGCCGATCTTTCCATGCCTGACGGAGTCTCGGTCGAAGGAACTCTGAAAGGCACGATGGATTCCGCGTCGTTCGAGGTGAGCGCCGACCTTTCGCCGGCGCAGGTTGCCTACGGGAACGACTTTGTGAAACCGCGCGCGCTCGCGATGACTGTGCAGGCGGGCGGCGAGCTGGGCCTGGTTTCCGACAAGTTCGCGCTGAATTCCGTGAAGTTGCGGCTCGGCGACATGACCGCCGACCTCACCGAGCTTTCGTTTCCCCACGCGGGACCGCCGAAGGCGCATATCGACACCAGCGCGTTCAGCATCGCCGACGTCGCCAGGACGCTGCCGATGCTGAGCAACTATCGGATGGGCGGCAAGGCGGAGATGCACGGCACTTTCGCTTTGGCCGCTGCTCCATCGGCCAACGAGGGGACGATCAAGCTGACGCAGGTCTCGCTTGCGGAAAATCGCGCGAACCTTCCCGGGATCTCGGACCTTACGGCATCGGTGATCCTGAAGGACCGGAGCATCGTTCTGACGCCCGCGACCTTCTCGATCGCCGGCGCACGCGCGACCGCTCAGGCATCGGTGGATTCGCTGAGCCCCCTGAAAGCCGCGTTTCAGTTCGGAGCGGACGCGATGCGTCCCGCGGCGTTCATCGCGACCCGGCCGCAATCGGAAGTGATGAACGGCCTGCGGATCGCGGGCAACGCGCGGGGCGACTTCGATTCGCCGGCGATCGACGCGCGCATCACCTCTTCGAGCGGGATAGTCAACGCGATCGCGTACAACAACCTCGACGTGACCGGCAGTTACGCAAACGGGCGCATCACCGTGAATCCTCTCAAGATGCAGGCGTTCTCGGGGTTCATCACCGTCAACGGCGCCGCATCGACGGGCGCGCGGCCGCAGTTCAGCGCGACCACGCTGCTCAACGGCGTCGACCTCTACGCCGCCCTGCAGGCGCTCGATCCCAAGGGCGAGCATCGGCTGCGCGGGATGCTGAGCGGAACGGTGAGGATGGCGGGAGCGGGCAAGGACTGGAACTCGATCAGCCCGTCGCTGAACGGCAACGGCAGCCTGGTGCTCAAGGACGGCAAGGTGGCCGGCATCAACATCGTCGCGGTTGCGATCAACAAAATCGCGGCCGCGCCGGGCGTAAGCCAGATCATCAGCGCGGCCTTCATGTCGGACCATCGCGGGATGCTGGCGGACCCGGACACGGAGCTCAAGGATGCGCGGCTCACGTTCGTGCTGGCCAATCAACGAATCACCACGCATGACCTGACGATCACCTCTTCGGATTACCAGATAACCGGAGATGGATGGTTCGACTTCGATCGCAACATCAGCATGAGCATGGACATCCAGCTCACGGTCGGCCTGTCGGTGACGTTGCCTATCTATGTCCGCGGCAAGTCGCCCGTTATTTTGGTCGTGCCGGACATCCCGAAGCTCGCGGAACGGATTGCGATGGGCGCGATCAGCGTGCCGGGCCGGATAATCCAGGGCGGAGTGAGCGGGCTGAACACGCTGATGGGCAAGGGTTCGTCGGGATCGAGTGGTCCATCGATTCCGAATCCGCTGGACAAGCTCAAGGGCTGGATTCCGTAGCGCGCGCTCTCCATAAACGGCCGCCGCGCGGATGATATCGCCCGGCGCTTTCGAACGTCGGTCGATGCGGCGCGGAAGCAAGGCGCGGTGTATCCTCGTGGCAAGCGGGGCGGACTCGCGCCCCGCGCGATCGTGGACGCTTTTATAAATTCGATGCATACGCAAACCGAAGCCCGCAACCATCGCGCGGGCGAATTCATCCTCACGCACAAAGGCGACCTGACTCTCGCGCTCTCGCTGGTGGTCTACCTGGCGAGCTGCGCGATAGCGGTGTTTACGCGGTTCCATCGGCTGTCCGACGTCGCGGTTTCGATTTCGGAAGCGGCGCTGATCGGCGGCCTGTGCGATTACATCGCGCTCAAGATGATCTTCGAGCGGCGATGGTACCTGCCGAACTCGGGAGTGCTGCCGCGCAACCGGCAGAAGCTGGTCGATGCGATCGCGAACACGATCGAGAACGAGTGGCTCACGCCCGAGATGATCGGCAAGCGGCTCAGCGAGATGGACCTGGTTGGGCGGCTCGGCACCTATCTCGAGGAAGTGAAGCTCGACGATCTGCTGGGACGGGCGGGCGTCGAGCGGATGATCGCGCGGGCCGTGGAATCGCTCGAATCGCCCGAGCGGCGCGAGCAGCTTGAAGCGATTCTGCGCAAGGCGCTGCCGAAGACCTTCACGCGCATCTACTCGCTGATGAACCGGCTGGGCGCGGAGTCGCTCGCCTCGCGAATAGCGGCCAATCTGCGCCGCCGCCTGCCGGAGCTGCGCAAGGATCCCGAGCTGGTTTTAACTGTGGAGAGCGCGATTCATGAATTCGCCACGCAGCTTCACGACCCCGCGAGTTACGCCCATCAGCTTGCCCGCCGGATGATCGATGAGATCGTGCGGCGAGCGGTGAAATCGAGCCGCGGCCAGATTTCGCATATGGTGCGCGAGAATCTGGCGCAGCTTTCGGATGAGCAAATCCGCTTTCAGATCGAATCGAAGACGCGGACCCATCTCGACTGGATTCGAGTCAACGGCGGAATTTTCGGCGCGTTTTTCGGGCTGATGTTCGCGCTCGCGCGGCTGCTGGTCAGCCACGGCCACGAAATCGCGATCCGCCTGCAGAGCGTGATGTGAAGCCGGCGGCGCGGCGGATCGCGATGCGCCGGCGGCATCGCGATCAGCGCGCCTTGCCCAGCCCCTTCAGAATTACGTTGACGTCCGTCGGAGCGATCATGTCGCCGGCGCGCCATCCGTCGAGGTCGTAATCATTCATACACGAGCGCACGAATTCCTTCAGTTCCTCGTTCATGCCGCCGGCTTCGGCGGCAAAGAACGCTTCGAGCCGGATATTTTCGTGGTTGCCGGCGTAGTTGCGTTCATAGAGCTCGTGGCGGCCGCCAAATTCGCTGCCGATCGCGTCCCACAGGAGCTTCAGGACCTTGACGCGCGTGTGCGCGTCCTGGCCGAACGACCCGCGCAGATATTTGTCGATGAGCGGCCTGATTTCGGGACTCTTGAAATCCTCGGCGCTCGAATTCAGGTAGATGAGGCCGCTGGAGATCGTCTGCTCGACGATTTCCTTGATGCGCGCATACGCCATCGGCGCGATCATCCGGTACGCCGCTCCCGCGCGGCCATTCGGCAATACCGTACCCTGCCGCCATGGCTCCGGCGATCGCGCCATCGCGTCGCTCAGCGACCAGAACAGATGGCGCCAGTTGAGTACCTCGCCGATCTGCATCTGGGCGAACCGATTTCCCTTGGCGCCGGTTATTTCGCTGGCCCATACCAGCAGCCCCGCAAGAAAGTCGAGTTTGACGGCAAACCGGGTGCATCCATGCAGCACCAGCCGCTGCGAAAATCCGGATTTCGCGCCGAAGGCGTTGGCCTTTTCCACGTCGCGGCACACGAAGACGTTTTCCCACGGAATCAGGGCGTGGTCGAAGATGAGGATCGCATCGTTTTCGTCGAGCCGGCTCGAGAGCGGATAGTCGAACGGACTGCCCATCACGGCCGAGGTCATTTCATATGAAGCGCGGCACAGGAGCTTGAGCCCGGGCGTGTTCATCGGGATTATCGCGATCACCGCCTGATCGGCGCGATCGAGAGGAATTCCGCCGTAGTACGCGATGAAGTTGTGATGGGTGAGGGCCGAGCCGGTCGCCACGACCTTGGCGCCGCTGACGACAATTCCGCGATCGGTTTCCTTTTCCACATGCACGAAGACGTCGCCGGTGGCGGAGGGCGGCAGATTGCGATCGACGGGCGGGTTCACGATCGCATGATTCATGAAGTAGCAGTGCTCCTGCGCGAGCCGGTACCATCGGCGCGCATTTTCCTGGAACGGCTCGTAGAATTCGGCGTTGGCTCCCAGAGTGGCAAGGAACGACGCCTTGTAGTCAGGCGAACGCCCCATCCATCCCCACGAGATTCGCGCCCACTCGGCGATCGCGTCGCGCGCAGCCGCACAATCTTCCGCGTTGCGATCGGCGCGGAAGAAGCGATGGGTATAGCCGCCGCTTCCGGTATCGGTCGAAGTGGTGAGAACGGCGCGGCGCGCGGGATCGTGCAGCGCATCGTACATCCGCGCCAGCATCCGGGCCGTGTTGCGAAACGCGGGATGCGCGGTCACATCCTTGACCCGCTCGCCGTAGATCCAGATCTCGCGTTCGTCGCGCAGGCTTTCGAGATATTCGCGGCCGGTCAGCGGATGCGGCCCGGAAACGGGTGCGGCGACCGGTTCGGTTTCGTGCGCTGATGCCATAAAACAGTCTCCTTGCGATGGTCGCCGCAAGCGAACCGTCATCTACGAGGCTTCGCTCGCGTAATGTCTTCGGGCTTCCGGAGATGGGGACGCGTGCGGCCGGCGGTCCCTCTGGGACGGCGAGCTTCGGCCCGGAGTCCGCGCAACTGAAGCTCCAGCGCTTCGCGCATCCGCGCCGAGTCGAACCTGCGCTTCGGATGCGGCGGGCCGAGCCAGGCCTGAAGCTGCTGAAAAAACAGGCCGAAGAGGTTGCGCGCGAGCAGGTGCGAAGGAACATCGGCTTTCAACTCGCCGCGCAGTTTTGCCTCGTCGATGATCCGCTCGACGCCGGCCAAGAGCCGCGTCATGAAGCCGCTCAGGCCGTAGCGGCGTCCGTCGATGAAGGGAGTTTCCTTGACGAACACGCGGGCGAGGCCCGGGCTGCCCTGGTGATGCACGACGATCGCGTTGAAGACGTGGATGACCTGATCGAGGAGCGGGCGATCGGGGACGCTCGCCAGCGCGCGATCGACGGCGGGATCGACTTCGTCGAGAAAAATCAGGACCAGCAGCTCGTGCTTGTTCGCCGCATAGGAGAACATCGTGCCGAGGCCGATATCGGCGGCACGGGCGATGTCGCGGATGGTGGTGCCTTCGACGCCGCGGCGGCAGAAGAGGGCGCGCGCCGCGCGCTTGATGCGCGCGAGCATCTCCGCCTTGTTGCGTTCGCGCCGGCCCGCGGGGCCGGCGCGAAGGCCGCCGGGCGAAGGCCCGGATCGCGTCAGCATCGGCCTCGCCGCCCGCATATAAGATGAACATGTTCATTACCGAACATGTTCATCTTTTAGGCCGGATGAGGCGGGGCTGTCAAACCGGGTCGAAGCCGCGCCCCGCGCGGCTTCGAAGCATCCGCTCCACGGGACCGGGTTCGAGATAGACCTGCGCGCGCAGATACCCGATGCCGAATCTGCGCGCGCAGCGCCGAAAGCGCGCGATGGCCTTCGCCAGCGGCACGAGCCCGCGGCTGTAGTCTTCGACCGTCGCGGCCAGATCTGCGCGCGTCTTCGGGTCCAGCCGGGGCCGCAGGCGAGAAAGCATGTGGCGCAGCACGCGCCCGTGACCCGCCCGGGTCGCGGGCCGCTTAAGCGCCCGCATGAACTCATGCTCGTAGCCTGCGGCGACGCGATCGCGCCGCATCCGCTTCGCGTTCGCAACGATCCGGCCGAGCTTCGCCCAGGCCTGCGGCGAATGCGCCATCAGGGCGAGTCGATGCGCGGCGTGAAACCGCGCCAACCCGTCGAGAGTCCATCGCGGCGAGAAAAAGCTTCGCAGCCGGTGATAGGCAAAGATCCGCTCGATGAAATTTTCACGCAGGCGCGGGTCGCGCAGCCGCTCTTCCTCCTCGACGGGAAGATTCGGGTATCGGCGCATCAGGGCTGCCGCGAACAGACCCGGCCCGGGCCGCGCAGGAGAGCCGCAGGCGCGATACACGCGCACCTGTTCCATCCCGCAACTGGCGGAATTGTTTTTAAGCACGTATCCGCAAAGTTTTTCGTGTCCGAGCGCGGCAACGCGACGATCGGCATAAGCGTTCATCTTTTGGGTGTGATCGATGCCGGTTTCGTTCGCGACCATCCTTCCCTCGCCGCCGCGGCGGACCAGGCGCAAGGTTTCGCGCGGAACGCCGAGGCCGATTTCCACTTCCGGGCATACGGGAACGAACTCGACGAAGCGGCCGAGCGTATCGACGAGGAAGCGGCTGCGTTTGTGGCCGCCGTCGAAACGGACTCTGGCGCCGAGCAGGCATGACGATACGCCCAGCCGGATTGGGCCATCGGCAGCGATCAGATGATCTTCGGGCTTCACGCGAATAATCGTATGCCGGGCCGGAGAATGAACTCCACCAGATGATCTCTTACGCGGCGCATCGACCGAGTGTCTCCGGTCGGACTCGAATCGGACAGTTCAACGCCTGACTTTTGGGGCCAACCGATACAGTTCACCTACATGTGTTTCACACAGGAACAGTGTGTTCATCAGTACTGCTCGATTTGTTCGAGTGTATGGCAAGTGACTTGCGGATATCCGCATCAAGCCAGAGGCATGTTTCTTGCGGAATTCCTGACCCACAGGAGGCACGAACACCATGCGCAAGTTGATGGCCTTTGTATCGGCAGTCGCGCTGGGGCTGGCATTATGCCTGTCATCCGTGCGTCCCGCGTTTGCACAGGCGGGAACGTCCGCGGACAAAGGAGAAGTGAAAGTCGGATACCTCAGCTGCCACGTGTCGAGCGGCTGGGGGTTGATCTTCGGGTCATCGCGGGAACTGGGTTGCACCTACACGCCGAACAGCGGCGAACCGGAGTACTACAAGGGAGAGGTCACGAAGTTCGGCGCGGATATCGGGTATCTGCAGTCGGGCGTGATTCTCTGGACGGTGCTCGCGCCTTCGACGACCATCGGGCAGGGAGCGCTGGCCGGCCACTATGCGGGAGCAACGGCGAGCGCGACGGTGGGAGTTGGCGCCGGAATCAACGCGCTGGTCGGCGGGATGCACAGCACGATCGCGCTGCAGCCGGTGAGTATCGAAGGCAACAACGGCCTGAACGTGGCGGCGGGAATCGCGACGGTGAACCTTGACTACGTGCTGCCGAAGCATCCGCACGAGATGTAACCATCAGTGACGCAAGGCCGCGGCAATCCCGCCGCGGCCTTCAGCGCGGCTCGCCGGATTCTTCGACTATCCGGCGCAGAGAGTCCAGGCAGGAGCGCAGCTCGCGCGCGAGGAATCCGTCGGGCCTGCGCGCCTCGAAAATCGCGAGCAGCTCTGAGTAATACCAGAGTTGATCTTCCCGGGCGGCATTGAATCGTTTCCAAAGTTCATCGCCGATGCTGTTCCAGTCGGACAGGATGCAGCGCAGGTTGTGGAGCTTGTCAGCGGCCGCGACGCGCAGCACCGAGGAGTCGGCGTCGCGCAGGCGGATCAGATGATGTTCCTTGCGGGCGCGCCAGGGGGGCTTCGGATGGGTGTCGGCGTCCGAGCACGCCTCGACGATTGCGGCAACGCGGGCGCCGAAGGCGCTGCGGATTTCCTCGAGACGCGCGGCGCCGCCGCCATCCTCGACCGCGTCGTGGAGCAGCGCGGCGATCGCTTCCTCCTCGTCGCCTCCGTCTTCGAGGACCAGCGATGCGACGGCGAGGAGATGTGAGACATAGGGGATCGCGGTGCCCTTGCGCCGCTGGTCGCGATGGACTCCGTGGGCATAGACCAGCGCCCGGTCGAATCGCTCCGTCAACTCCCCTGCCCTGCTTTCTCTCAACAAGACCCTGTCTCCGGCCCTATAATCGATGCGCCCCACAAATGCGTCAAGCCCTCAACTGATTTCCGGGCGCTTGGCCGCTGTTCGATATTTTTCCGCTGCCTCAAGGGCCGCCAATCGAGAAAACCGTGCCTTTGGCTTAGCTAAAGTGCAGAAGCGCGCGGCAGGGTTGACTCGAATTCGACCAACAGTTGGGTGAACAAGTTCGGGTCGGCGCCGTGCATCGAATGCGGCATCCGGGGGAATGACCGATAGTCAATCTTCTGGCCGGCGCCGGAGACCAGCTCGCATACTCGTTTTGCCTGCAGGTCCGAGGCGGCGCCCAGCAGAGTGCCCGTGGTCTCATCGACATTGCGGAAATGATGCGTATAGAGGACCGGGCATTTTACGCTCGCGAGCATCCGGCCATGATCGCATCCGGCGTAGACAGATCCCTGCCAGAAGGCGCGTCCCCATTCGGGGTCATATTCCTTGAGGTTCTGCGGAATTTGGCTCTCGGATCCCCAAATCCTCGCCACGACATTCGCGAGCGGACCGGAAAGCTCCGTCTTTGCCGCTTCGCGCATCCCCGCCCAATCGCCCACGCTCCACTGATCGCCCAGGTATTTGCTCATCAGAGCGAAAAGCGGTCCGATCGTCTGGCGGATGGAGGGGCCGCAGGAAGAATTTACCTCCGAAGCGAACAGCGGCGGGTCTTCATAATGGGCGCCGCGGACCGTTCCAGGCATCGCGTAGGCGGAAAGCCATGCCGTGACCACTCCGCCGGACGAAAGCCCGCTCACCAGCACCGGGCGCTTGATCACGATCGCGATGAAACGAACCAGGTCGCTGCCGAAGTTGTCGAGCGTATAGCGCCCCGGAGTCCGGCTCGACCGTCCCTGGCCGCGCAGATCGACGGCAAAGGCCTGGAAGTGATCCTTCAGCATCGGCAAAGCCTGCTCATACCCCCACCACGACTCGGTTTGTCCGGGAATCAGAAGCAGCGCGGGCTTATCCGGATCTCCGGCGACCGCGTAGTTGATCGTGGCCTCGCCCGTATCAACCGTATGCTCGGGGAAAGCGTGCGGAACATAGGTTTCGGACGGATAGTCGGGACCAAATCGATAGGAACTCATCGAGTTACCTGCCTCCCTCGAGGCGCGGGAACAGCGCCTCGGCGTTGCCGCGATCGATTAACACGCGCTGCGTTTCGCTCAGCGCATAACCTTCGTACATCGACGTAAACATTCCAGCAATCGCGTCGGATGCGTACGGCCAATCGGTCGCAAACAGGACATGGTCGGGCCGCGCGATTGTGAGCAGGCTCGGCAGCGCCGCTGGAGTGCCGGAGAGCGCGATGTCGAAGTAGAATTTTTTCAACTGCTCCATGCCGTCGGCGAAGTCGCGCTTCGGCGATGCGGCGGCCGCGATGCGGTAGGCGGCAAAGGGAACGAATCCTCCGGCGTGCGAGAGGATAATCTTCACGTTGGGGCATCGATCGAGCGTTCCGGAGCCGCCAAGCCGAATCGCGGCACGCGTTGTGTCCAACAGGAAATCGGCCACGAACGGCGGCATCCCCTTGAGCGGCTCGAGCCCGTAGAGGTGCGACGGATGGACAAACACCACCGCGCCGCGCCTGTTCAGTTCGTCGAACAGGGGATCCAAAACTCTGTCGCCAAGATAGATTCCGCGGCTGTTGGCCAGCAGCACGACTCCATCGGCATGCAGCTTGTCGAACGCATAATTGAGCTCGTCAATCGAACCCGTGACGTCGGGCAGGCATAGCGTCGCGAAGAATCCAAATCGGCCCGGATGCTTTCGAACAACCTCGGCTGCGTACTCATTCACCTCGCGGGCCTTTTCGCGCGCCTCGCCGTCGTCACCGAGATGAACTCCGGGCGTCGAGACCGACAGAATCGAGGTCCGGACCCGCAGTTTGTCCATCAGGGCGATCGCGGCGTCGGGGCTCCAATTCGGAATCGGCAGACCGCCCGCTTCCATTCCCTTCTTCTTCAACCATGCCGCATACGCCGGCGGCACGACATGATGATGGGTATCGATGCGACCTGCAGTGGCCATTTTGAGCCTCCGGCGCCGCGCAAGTGCGGCGTTCTAGTCGGCTTTCAGTTCGTAGAGGACTGCGAAATCGTCTTCGATCGGGAGCCGCCGGAAGTGCTTGAAACCCGCCTGCGCGGCCAGCTCGCGTGCCTTGTCCTCGCCCATCGCCGCGCCGATTCCCGCGCCTCCGTGCGCGAGCGAAGTAGTCATGCAATACATCGTGCTGATCGAGTAAACCATCTTGCCAAGCGGACGATGGTTTTCCTCCGGTTTCGAGGAGACATTGATCTCCTGGACCAGATAGGTGCCGCCGGGGACCAGCGCGCGGCGAATCGCGCTCATAAGGCCGACGGGATCGATCGCATCGTGGACCACGTCGAAGGTAGTGACCAAGTCGAACTTCGATTCCGGAAGCGCGACGCCGTCTCCGACCTCGAAAGTGATACGGTCGGCGACACCGGCAGCCTGCGCGTTGCGGCGCGCACGCTCGATTGACTGCGCAACAAGGTCGTAACCGAACACACGCGCCTTGGGAAAGGCCTGGGCAATCAGGATCGCGGCCCGCCCGCCTCCGCATCCCACGTCGGCCACCGCTCCTGCGGCACGAAGACGCTCAACCACTTCGGGCAGCGCAGACAGCCATCTCTTAATCAACTTGTATTTGTAGCGCGGAAGCGAATTACGCTCGGAAGCTTCGAACATCGATGGCGGGTAGTCGGATTGGGGCACACCTTTGCCGGTCCGAAATGAATCGGAGACCTTTGGCGCAACCGTCATCACGCTCTGCACCATCTGGAAGTAGGAACATGCGAAGAAGGGCGACTCCTCGTCAGCCAGGACCATCGCGTATTCGGGCGTCAGATGATATCGGCGCGAGACCGCATCGTAGGCGACATACTGCGCCGCCGCCATCGCGTTCAGCCATTCGCGAAGATAACGCTCGTTGAGTTCGGTCTTTGCCGCGAGCTCGGCGCTGGTTACAGGTCCCGCCTGCTGCATCGCCTTGAACAATCCCAGGCGGTCGCCGATGAAGCAGAGTGCGCCATGAACGCAAGTGCCTACATCGCCGATGATCTGTTGCGCGACTTGTTTCGCTTTTTCGAAATCGACTTCGGACTTCACGAATGGGGTCCCTCCTGCGCTGAACCGTTGTCCGCTCTGTACTGTGCGTCGGGATGTGATGCGGGCAGCCGGGCGCATCCTTTGCCAAAGAGTTTTTCTCGAAGGGTTCCTTCGCCGTATTCGGTTTGCATCAGACCGCGCCGCTGCAGCAGCGGAACAACCCCATCCACGAAATCGGCGAAGGAGCCGGGCGTGGTGACATAGCCGAGATTGAACCCGTCCACTCCCAGCTCGACCCACTCCTGGAATATTTCCGCAAGGCGTTCGGGAGTGCCCGCGATCACACCGCTTCGCCCTTTCACGAGATTGCGGAGCGTCCATTTGCGGCCCGATCCTCCCGCGGACAAGGCCTCCATCAGGCCGCGGACGGCGTTGGTCTCGACGTACTCCAAAGGTTGGTCCAGGTCGATCGGGCCGAAATCGATACCGGCCCATCCGCTGAACAGCGCCAGTTCTCCTTCATAGTTGAGCTGTTCCAGATACTGGACATACTTTCGCTGCACCGCGGCTTCGGTATCGGCGGTGATAATTTTCGCGTACAGAAAAAACAGAATATCCTTGGGATTTCGGCCCATCCGCCGAGCCCTTTCCCGCGTGTCGCGGATACACTGGCTAACGACCGGCTTCGGACCCGTCACAAACACGCATTCCGCGTGACGGGCCGCGAACTCTCGCCCGCGCGGCGAACTTCCGGCCTGAAACAGCACGGGGGTACGTTGCGGCGAGGGCTCCGACAAGTGACAGCCGTCCACCTTGAAGTACCTTCCGGCGTGATGGACAGGGTGGACGCGCGAGGGATCCACATAGGTTTTCCGTAGCCGGTCTCTTACTACCGCGCCATCTTCCCAACTCGACTCCCACAACTTGCAGCAGACTTCGACGTATTCATCGGCGATGTCATATCGTTGGTCGTGCGGATGTAAGCCTTGTAGTCCAAGGCTGCGCGCCGCACTGTCCAGATAGGTCGTAACGACGTTCCAGGCGATTCGCCCCTTGGTCAGATGGTCGAGCGTCGAGATCAGACGGGCGAAGATGAAGGGATGATACTGGAGCACCGAGCTGGTGAAGGCGAAGCCCAGATTCTCGGTCGCATACGCCATCGCGGGTATCAGCAAGGCGGGGTCGTTTACCGGAACTTGAGTTGCCTGACGCAGCGCGGCCCCGGGCCCTCCGCCATAGATGTCGTAGATTCCGATAACGTCGGCGAGGAAAAGCGCATCGAACTTGCCGCGTTCCAGCAGCCGAGCCAATTCAACCCACGTCGCGAGGTCGGTGTATTTGTGCATTTGATCATCCGGATTGACCCAAAGCCCGGGTGATTGATGCACCACGCAGTTCATGTGGAAGGCATTGAAATAGATGCGCTTACTCATGGCGCGCTTGTGGCGATGCCATCGCGGCAGAGTCCGTCAATTTCGTCTTCGGACAAGCCGAGGCCTTGCAGGACCTCCGCGGTGTGTTCGCCAAGGACGGGTACGTGCGCCTGAATTTCGTCGCCGCGCAGACCAGTCATCTTGATGGCGGATCCTAGAACCTTGATGTCGTCGTGGCCGGCGATCGTGCCGTTGCGCACCAGATGGCGCTCAGAAAGCTCGGGATCGGCGGCAACTTCGTTGACTTCACGCACCGGTGCGCATGGGATGTCGTGGTCGAGGAGAAGCATAATCAGTTCATCGCGCTTTTGCGTGGAAGACCATTGCCCCACCATCGCGTCGATTTGGTCAACCATCTTGAAGCGGCTCTGATGGTCCTTGTAGTCAGGATGGCCAATCAGTTCCTCACGGCTCATGAGGCGAGCGAGGGATTGCCAGTGGGTCTCGGTAAGGCAGTAAATCCAGATTTCGCCGTCGGAACATGGATACGTGTTGCAGGGGCAAGCGGCTGAATGGCGGTTGCCGAGGCGGCGAATTTTGAGCCCGTCCTGGACGGCGCCAATCGCGCCGTTGATCGCGGGGATGCAAACATCGAGCATCGCAACCTCGACCTTGCGGCCGCGGCCCGTGCGCTCGCGTTCGAGGAGAGCGGCGAGGATGCCCGCGGCAAGATGCATCCCCGTGCTGGTGTCGATGAGGGCGGCGGTGACGCGTACGCCCGGGCGATCAGCGTAGCCGGTCATGCTGATGATGCCGGAGGCGGCCTGGATGGTGAAATCCATCGCTCCGAGTTGCGCGAAGCGGCTGTCACGGCCGTATCCTTTGCCGGAAGCGAAGACGAGACGAGGAAAGCGCGGAGCGAGATCGTCGTAGCCGAGGCCGAGGCGTTCGAGCGCGCCCGGGGCGTAGTTCTCGAGCAGGACATCCGACTCGGCGAGCATACGGAAGAGGATGTCGCGGCCGCGCGGATCCTTGATGTTGAGAGCGACCGACTTCTTGCCCGTGTTGAGCATCAGGAAGCCGTAGTTGGTGCCGTGTTTGGCGGGCGGGCGCTTGCGCAGAAGTTCACCGTTTCCGGGAGGTTCTATCTTGATAACCTCAGCGCCCAAATGGGCCAGTTGGAAGCCACAGTACGGGCCCGCGTAAATCTGGGCGAGTTCGATGACGCGGTAGCCATGAAGCGGCAGATTCATACGAATTCCCGTCCCCACTAAAGACTCCGAAAGAATGAAAAAGTCCAGCGATGGATTCGGCGTGGCGGGCCAAACTGGTCTAGTGTTCCGCACCGCATCGCGACTCGAGGTACCCGCGGAGCGCAAATCCGGAGCAACTGACGCGACAATCGAAGCCGCCCGGCGCCGCGGAACCACGTATTTGACGATGGTGCCAGCTCGATGTTAGCGTTCGCGCCCGCGCCAGTTGCCTCGCGGAGGTGATCGCATGGGTGTCCAAAGTGCAAGCGGCATTCAGTCCCCTCTGGGTCTGAACGATCCCGCAGTGCTGATGAGCGGGCTCCGGATCGAAACTCTGCGGCTTCCCGCCGGCATCGAAGTGCAGCGCACCGACGGACCCTGCGGAACCATCCTGCGCGGGGTTGACCTTGCCGACGATCTTCCGGCCGAAGTGATCAGCCTGATCCTTACGCTCTTCCATCATTCCGGTGTCCTCGTGATTCCCGGCCAAAGCCGTCTTACGCCACAGCGGCAGATGGAAGTGACCGAATGGTTTGGACGCCCCTACAATCGCGAGGGCGGCGGAAGATTCGACGATATTCCGACCGTTGACGGCACACTGGTGCAAAACGTGTCGGGTGGCTCGGAACTGAAGCCGCACAGCGACGTGCAGGACTACGCGATTCCGCCCGACGTCACGGTGCTGCACGGCGTCGAGGTTCCCCCGCCTTCGGCCGGAGGGTGCACGCTGTTCGCCAATTTGTTTCAGGCCTACGACGAACTCGACGAGGCGATGAAGCGCCGCGTCGAGCGGATGAAATGGAAGCCCGCCAGCACTCTCGCCACCGCCTACGCGGTCAAAATTCCACAGGCGATTGAGTACGTGAAGCAGCATGGGATGGGAGCGCTGGAGTCCGACGTCGAGCATCCCGTGGTTCGGACTCATCCGGTCTCAGGCCGCAAGGCTCTATGGGTTTCGACCTTTACCGTGAAGATGGTCGGAATTGACGATCCGGAAGAGAACAAACGGATGGTCCATTTCCTGAAAGAGCACGTCACCCAGCCGCATCTCTGGTACACGCACAAGTGGACTCCTCACGACGTGATCATGTGGGACAACCGATGCGTGAATCACTGGCGGCAGAACTGGGATCATCAGTACCGGCGCATCATGCATCGCAGCCAGGCCGGAGGTTCGCGGCCATTCTAGTCCGATAGTCTCGCGACCGCCGCAACCTGGTCGAGGGCACGAAAGGTCACGACCGTGTCCTGCGACGGAGGCAGGCCGATTACAGCCAGATCCAACCAATCGATTCGACGCGCTTCGATGAAATCGCCCAACCGGTTGATGATTGAAAGCTCACCGATTCGAAGCGTCACGGCCGTGGCTGGCGTATTCGTATTCTGCTGCTCCGGGCTCGGTTGAAAGAAGGCAAGGCCCATATGTTCGCAAATGTCGCGCGATCTATCTCTTTGATATTTGCAAAAGGCCAGCTTGGTTCGAGGCGCCGGTGGGTCCACCATCTCGTGATGCCTCATCGGGCGCGGCCGCAGCGTCGGCAGATCTCCCGCCCTCTTCCTGGTGACCGGCGTCCGCGGAAGTGCCGGCCTTGGTTGGCGTGCGTGGCTCGCTGTGTACGGCTGCCGGCGGCTGCGCCGCGAGAAGCCCGGCCAGTTCCTGTTCGAGCGCCTCGATTTTGACCGGCTTGCTGACGTACCCGTCCATTCCGGCAGCGAGGCACTTTTCGCGGTCGCCGGTCAACGCGTGCGCGGTCATCGCCACGATCAAGGTGCGGCGGCCGTCGCCGGACTGCGCCTCGCGCCGGCGGATCTCACGGCTGGCCTCGTAACCGTCCATCTCGGGCATCTGGCAGTCCATCAGGATGATGTCGTAGGGCAAGCGCGAGACCGCCTCGACCGCCTCGCGCCCGTTGGCCACCGCGTCGATATCCAGGCCGAGCTTGCGTGCCTGGAGAATCGCGACCTTCTGGTTGATCGGGTTGTCCTCGGCGAGCAGCACTCGCAGCTTGTGGCCGACGGGCAGCTTGAGCCCGACCGCGCGCTCCGAGCCCCGCGGCGCGCCGGCCTGCGCCACTTCCGGCTCGAGCACCCGGCTCAGTGCTTGGTAGAGTGTGGACTCGGGCACCGGCTTCATCAGCCAGCCGGCGTAGTCGAGCCCGCGCAGGAGTCTCTTGAACTCTCCGCTCGGTCCGGCCGACGAGATGAAGATGAGCGCGGTCGGGGCGAGCGCCGGCTGGGCCTTTATCATGCGCGCCAGTTGGATGCCGTCGGTCTCCGGCATCATCACGTCGAGCATGGCGACCCGGTAGGGCTCGGCGCCTGGAGCGGAGGCGGCGCGCAGCATGCTCAGCGCCTCGTCGGCGGAGGCGGCCGTGCTCGGCCGCATTCCCCACAACAGCAGTTGGCGCTCGAGGATGCGCCGGTTATTGGCATTGTCGTCGACCACCAGCACCCTGGTCGAGGCTAGAGTGGCAAAGCGCTCGGAGGCCGGTTTGCCGGCACCCGCCTGCTTGGCCAGCTTGACCGTGAACCAGAAGGTCGAGCCGGTTCCTGGCGTGCTGGTCACTGAGATGGAGCCGCCCATGCGCTCGACAAGCTCGCGCGCTATCGACAGACCCAGCCCGGTGCCGCCGTAGTGGCGGCGGGTCGAGGCGTCGACCTGGGTGAAGGGCTGGAACAGCAGCGGGAGCTTGTCCTTGGGAATGCCGATCCCGGTGTCGCGGATCTCGAAGCGCAGCACCGCCTCTTTGGGATTCTCGCTCAGCTTGCTCACCGCCACTGCGACTTCGCCGTGCTCGGTGAACTTGACCGCGTTGGCCAGGAGGTTAAGCAGCACCTGGCGCAGGCGGCCGGCGTCACCGTGCAACGGGCGCGGCACGTCGGGCTCGACCGCAAGCGTCAACTCCAACCCTTTGCGCCGCGCCAGTTCCGCCACCACCTCGACCGCGCTCTCCATCTCGGCGGCGAGGTCGAAGTCGAGTTCTTCGAGCACCAGCTTGCCTGCTGAAAGCTTGGAGAAGTCGAGGATGTTGTTGATCAGATCGAGCAGAACGTCGCCGCTCTCGCGCACGTCGCCGAGGAGTTCGCGCTGTTCGGGGCTGAGGCTGGTGTCGAGCAGCAGACCGGTCATTCCAATGATCGAGTTGAGCGGGGTGCGGATCTCATGGCTCATGTTGGCCAGGAACTCCGACTTGAGCCGCGCCCCTTCGAGCGCGGCGTCGCGCGCCTTGGTCAACTCGGCTTCCATCTGGCGGCGCTCGCTGATGTCGCGCACGGTGACCGACAGGCCCATCACCTTGCCGGCGGCATCGAGGATTGGCGACTTGGTGACCGCCACCTCGACGGCGCAGCCGTGCTTGCGCAGGCGCACGGTTTCATAGGTCTCGGCTCTGGCGGTGGAGCGGATTCTTCGAACCCGCTCGGCCAGTTCGTCGCGCCGGTTCAGCGGCACGAGCAGGGCGGCACTGCGCCCGATGACCTCGGGTGCGGAGTAGCCGAAGAGCGCCTCGGCGGCGGGGTTCCAGCTAGTAAGGGTCATGTCGGCGCTCTCGCTGTAGATCGCGTCGCCCGAGGAGCCGACGATCGAGGCGAGCAGCGAGTTGGCCGCCAGCGCGCGCTTGCTCTCGCTGGCGTCGCGCAGGGCGACTACCACTCGCCGGCCGCCCGTATCGCTGTCCTGAAACGAGGAAGCATTGAGCGCGACCGGCATCTCGCGCGCGCTTTTGGTCAGCAGGCACAACTCGACGTCGTGCACCAACCCTTCGTCGCGCGCTTTCTCCACCACCGCCTGCGCGCGCGCCGGGTCGGTGAACAGCGAGCTCAGGTTGCTGCCAATCAGTTCGGCGCGCGTGTAGCCGCTGAGCTCGAGTGCCCGCTCGTTGACGTCGGTCAGCTTGAGCTCGCCGTCGCCCACCAGCAGGGCGTCGGGCGAAGACTGGACAAGGCTGCGGCTATACTCGCGCTCCTCGCGCAGGGCGAGGTTAACCTGCTCGCTCTCCCTGACTTTGGCGTCCACATCTTCGAGCACGTTGAGCATCGCGCGCTGAACGTCGGCCAGAAAGGCTCGTTCGCCGGCAGTATCGTCGAGGATGTTAAGGATCGCATTTTGGGTCTCGAGCAGACTCGAGCGCTCGGCCGCGGCGTCTTCCAGAATGTTGAGCAAGGCGACGGCGAACTCTCCGCTGCCGACAGGCGCATCCGCTGAGCGGGCGGCTTCTTTCATTGCGCTCACCCTTCCACCTTTGTGGATTGGCTCGCTTTCTTGAGTTCTTCGATCTCGCGCTTGAGCTCGATCATCTTCAGCTCGCGTCCCACCGTGAGCCGCTGGAAGCGCTCGAGCTCCGCCATTCTCTCCAGCTCCTTGGCCCTCTGCTCGGCGACGAGGCGCTGCTCGGCAATCTGGCGCTCGGCCTTGCGCTGGGCCGTCACGTCGCGCGCCGCGGCAAACACACCCAAAACATTGCCCTGCGGATCCTTGTAAACCGAAGCGTTGTACAGGACCTCGGTCAGGCTGCCGTTTCGGTGCCGGATGGTAAGCGGGTAGTTGGTCACCGAGCCCTCGGCGAAGACCCGCCGGTAGCCCCGGCGAGCCTCGTCCGGTTCGGTGAAGTAGGTGGAAAAGTCGGTCCCGATTAGTTCCTCGCGTGAAACTCCGGTCACTTTGACCGTGGCCTCGTTGACATCGGTAATTTTGCCCTCCGCGCTGATGGTCACCAGCGGGTCGAGGCTCGCCTCGATCAGACTGCGCGCGTACTGGGAAGCTGAACGCAACTGCTGCTCGGCGCGCTTCCTTTCCGAGATGTCGCTGCTCATCAGCAGGTAGCCGATAGGCTTGCCTGCGGCGTCATTGCGCCGGGTGGCGACGACGCTGGCGGTGAAACGGCTGCCATCCTTTCGCACGCGCTCAAACTCGCCCTCGGCCAGTCCCAGGCCATGAGCTTCGGCCATGAATCGTTTCACCGCGCCGGATTTGACGTCCTGCGGTACGTGGAGAATGGAAGAATCCTTGCCCAGGACTTCTTCGGCCTCGTATCCGTAGTGGCGCCGGGCTCCTTCGTTCCAGGAGAGGATTCGGCCATCGAGATCGCTGCCGATGATTGAATACTTGATTGAGCTTTGCAGGATGTTGTTCAGAAAGTTTCTGGTCTCGGCCAGTTCCTGGATCAGGCGCTTGGTCTCAGTGACGTCGCGGGCCGCGGCGAACACTCCCAGCACGTCGCCATGCGCACCCTTGTAAACCGAGGCGTTGTAGAGCACGTCAATCAGCTTCCCATCCTTGTGACGGATAGTCAGCGGATAGTCGGTAATGAACCCGCGCGCGAAGACCCGCTGATAGCCGGCGCGCGCACGGTCGGGCTCGGTGAAGTAGTCGGAAAAATCGGTGCCGATCAGCTTTTCGCGTGCGATTCCGGTTGCCCTGACGGCAGCTTCGTTGACGTCGGTTATCTTGCCGTCGGGGTTGATCGTGACCAGCGGGTCGAGGCTCGCCTCGATCAGGCTGCGCGCGTACTGCGAAGCCTCCTGCTCCTTGCCTGCGCCATCCGGGGCAAGTCCCTTCCGTCGTCCGTCAAGCTCTGTGCCGACCTCTACCATGGCAGTTTTCCTCGTGCGTTCGGTTTTGTACCAAAATCGTCCAATGCGCGATTCGGCTCATGAAACCCAAGTGCAAGAGGCGCGCCATCGGGTTGCACGCGGCGCGTAACAGGATCGAATGACTCGCTGATTGAATGTCGCGATTCGCTACAAGTGCCATCACGCTATCGAGCGCCCGCGCGAGTTGTGATTCCGGATGATACAGTCGAGAGCAACCGCCACCGTGACGATGCGCTATCCCTTCTCATGACCCCGCGCTTCACAAGAACTCTCCAGGCTCTTCCGCGGCTTCAGCCCTCGCAGTGGACGGCGGTTTGGACGCCGCGCATGCATCTCTGAAGAGTTTACGCATTCTTTCGGGCAAGCGGCGTGCTGAATGAGCGCCTCACTGTTTCGCCTCCTGCTCCGAGCTTCGGTACTTCGGTTGCAGCGGCCTTGTTCGATGTTGATACGCTGGTGTCGCGCATGACGACGGACACTCCCACTACGTAGCCGGCGCTGTCGAGCATCGGCGACTCCACAACCGTGACCTCGAACGCGCTTCCGTCCTTGCGCAGGCAGATGGCCTCGTAATGTTCCGCCTTGCGGGTTTGGCAAATCCGACGAATCCGTTCGGTGTGCTCGGCGCGCCGGTTCAGCGGTAGCAGCAGCGCGGCGCTGCGCCCGATGACCTCGGACGCGGAGTAGCCGAAGAGCACCTCGGCGGCAGGGTTCCAGCTCGTGAGCAGCATATCGGGGGTTTCGCTGTAAATCGCGTCGCCCGAGGAACCGACGATCGAGGCGAGCAGCGAGTTGGCTGCCTGCGCGCGCTTGCTTTCGCTGATGTCGCGCACCGCTACCACGATCTTGTGGCCGGTATCCTCTTTGCCACGGAAGGAGGAGGCGTTGAGCGAAACCGGGATTTCCCGCGCGGATCTGGTCAGCAGCAACAGCTCGACGTCGTGCACCGCGCCCGCATCGCGGGCTTGTTCCATGACCTCGCCCGCGCGGACCGGGTCGGTGAAGAGCGAAGGCATCTTGCTTCTGCTCAGCTCCTCGCGCTTGTAGCCGGTCAGCTCCAGAGTCCGTTCGTTGACGTCGGTCAGGGTCAGGCTCGAGTCCGCGACCAGCAGCGCATCGGGCGAGGACTGGATCAGGCTGCGGCTGTACTCGCGCTCCTCGCGCAGGGTGCGCTCGGTGGCGCGCTGCTCGGTCTCGTCGCGCGCCACGCCGAAGATTCCGAAGACCTTGCCCGCCTTGTAAAAGAGCGAGGCGTTGAACGAAACCGGAACCTCCTTGCCGCTTGCCGTCCTGACCACGAGATCGACGTTGGTGACGAAGCCGTCGGTGAAGGTCTTTTTGATTGCGGCGCGTGCGACGGCGGCGTCGGTGAAATAGTTTTCGAACAGAGTGCCAAGCAGCGCCTTCTTGGGCAGCTCGAGCATGCGCGCGAGCTGCTGGTTGCCGTCCATGATCCGCATCTCGCCGTCGATCATCACCATCGCGTCGATTGACGACTCGATGAGGCCGCGGGTGTATTCGTGGGCCTCGCGCAGCTCGGTTTCGATCTGCTTGAGCCGGGTAATGTCGTGGCCGATGCCGGCGCCCGCGATGATTTTCCCGGCGTTGTCGCGGATCGGGAAGATGTTCACCTGGGAGACGAACCAGCTTCCGTCCTTCTTTTTTGCGCGCTGTTCCCAGCTAACGGGCTCTCCGGTTTCGAACAGGCGCCGATCGGCTTCCAATGCCCGCTCCAGTTCCTCCGGCGGCACGAACAGATCGAAGCCGTGGCCGATGGCTTCCTCGGGGGTAAACCCATAGGTGGCCTCGGCGCCCGAATTCCAGCTTGTGATCTTAAGATCTTTCGAAAAACCGATTATCGCGTCACGAGAAGCGTTTACGATCGTGGCCAATTCCGCCTGCTCGCGCTCGAGCCTGACCAGGTCGGTGATATCGCGGCCGACCGCCCCCACCGCGACGAGCTTGCCGTTCTCGTCGCAGGTTGGAAAAAGGTTGACCCATGAATAGAACGGGGTGCCGTCTTTTTTTCGACTGTGCAACCTGAAGCTGACCGGTTTGCCGCTTCGGCTGAGTTCGGCAATCAGGCCGCGGACGCGCTCATGTTCTTCCTGCGACACGAACTCGAGCATTTTGTGGCCGAGCGCCTGCTCGCTTGTTACTTCGAATACTCTTTCCGCGCCCGGGTTCCAGCTCAGTATGGTGTTGTCCAGACTCGTGCTGACTATCACGTCGTCGGAGGCGCCTATGATTGCGGCGAGCAGCGCCTGCTCGCGTTCCGCGCGCTTGCGCGCGGTGATGTCGCGCACGATGTTCGATATGGCAAGCAGTTCTCCGCCGCTGCCGTAAACGCCCGAAATCGTGATCGAGACATCGACGCGCGTCCCATCTTTTCGCGTGACCGGGACCTCCAGATGGCGGACAAGCTCGGGGTGTCCGCTGAGCTCTGTCATATCCTTCTTCATCAAGTCCGCGGCGTCGGCGCGAAGTTCGGGCGCGACGTACAATTCAGTAATGCTGCGGCCGATGGCTTCTTCCGCGGTGAAACCAAACAACCTTTCCGCCCCTTTATTCCAGGTGATCACCGGGAATTTCGGCGGGAGCGATGAAATACTCAAGATCGCGTCGTCCGAAGACTGGACGATCGCGGCGAGCAGCGCCTGCTCGCGCTCGGCGCGGTCCTGTTCGGTGATATCGCGCGCGATGCCGATCACGTATTCGACCTTCTGCGGCGAAACCAGCGGCATGGCGGTGATATCGAGGAGGCGACGATTACCCTTCAGGGTTTCGAAGCTCCATTTATCGAGCCGAACTTCCCGGCCGCTTTGTACATTGGAGGTCGCGACCGCAGTTTCCTCGGGCGAACGGGTCGATTCGCCGGTCCTATAGATGTTCCTGCCCAGAATCTGTTCCGCACTGTCCGCCTCGAACATCCGCACGGCAGCCGCATTTACCCTGAAAATCGTTCCATCACCGGTGAAGGCCACCACCGCGTAGGGCAACGGATCAATGCTGATCTCCAGTGATTTCGCTGCGTCGAAGGGACGTTTCGCAGGCGGAGCAGTCCCTCGCTTTTGGCGTTGTTCGTTGCTCATGGCCGAGCCTGCCTGTGTCGCGATGACACACGTCGGCGGCGACAGAGGCTCGCGGAAAGGAATTACGCAAGAGCCAGGCCAACTGCGTAGGGAACTGTCCCACGCATCGAGGCTCTGATGAAGATGCCGGCTACAGAGAACGAGCGCCGCTGATGGCCGCAGGCGCCAGCGACGCAGCCGCGCGACGGTTCGCGAGGATCATCGCGATGGCGTAAAGCAGCATCGCGACCAGCGACCACTGCATCCATCGCGCCCATCCATAGCGCGCGGCTACCGCAACCATCAGCGGCGCGGAAATCGCCACCCATCCCCGCGTAATCAGTCCGTAGAACGCCCATCCCGTTGCCTGCAAAGCGGGGGACAGGTCCTCGAGCGACTCGGAGTATTGGGCGGCCCACGGCACCGCGACCGTCGCGAGCAGGCATCCGAGCAGCGTCGCCACGAAGATCATCAGATGATAAGGCAGCGCCTCGCCGAAGCGCGGTATCCACCATGCGAGCAGCAGCGCGACCCCTATCGCGCCGAAGATCGAGATGGGCCTGCGGACCTGCAGGCGATCCGAAATCACTCCGATCGCTACTACCGCGCCCATGTTGCCGAGCCAGAAGTAGGAATTCATCTGTGCGGCAGCCGCCGGCGTGTAATGGAACAACTCGGTGAAGATCAGAGGCCCGAACACCTGAATTGCGATGTATAGCGACAGGCTGATCGTGAACGGCACCACCATCAGCCAAGGCTCGAAATGAACGAGCAGCATCGCGAACGCCTGGCGCGCGCTCGATGGCAACTCGGATGCGGACGGGCTGCGACGTCCCTCCCGCTCGAGCGCCGCCAACTCGGTCTGGTAGATCTTGAGCCGCACCTCGGGACTGAGGTCTTTCAGCCACAGGAAGATCGGCGTGTACATCAGGATCGCAAGAAAGCCCATGATCCACATCTGCGATTGCCAGGTGTGATAGTGCGGCAGCGTGAGGCCCGCGATGAAATTCGCCAGGTAGTTCGAACCTACTGGTCCGATGGTCAGAAGGCCGAACGCCAGCGCGCGGGTCAGTCGGGGCGACATGTCGCGGACCAGCGCGGCGCCGGCCCCGGCCATCAGCCCGCCCACGATCGCCATCGAAGTCCGGATCACCAGGAAGGACTTGATGCCCACGATCAGAACGTTGCAGAAGACCATCACGGTGATCACCGCGAGACAGGCATCGAGGATCATCACCCGTCCGTAACGATCGGCCAGCGGTCCTCCGATGAAGGCCGAGACCGCCGAGACCAGCACCGTGAAGGTGATGTAGTACCCGTACTGGATGTGACTCATGTGCAGAAACGGCAGGAGCAGCGGCAGAATCGGCGCGAGCTGGAATTCATAGCCCGCGAGCACCGCGGCGAGAACCGTCAGCAGAAGCAGCGTCCATCGATAGGCGCCGCGGGGATACTCCGACAACGTCCGACTCTGCGCAAAGTTGGCCATCGCGGCCTCCGCCTGGAATCATCTCGCCGGCTCGGATACTGCCGGCTTCCGGTTTTACAGAATCCTCGGACTACTCCGATTGACCGCGAGAATCAAAAGCATCGTCGAGGCGCGCCGCTGTACCAGATGATGACTGCGAGACTTCCGCATATGATCCGTGTTCGTCGGCCAGAGGCTTGCGATCGCCGGCCTGTCGCTTACGCAGATGGAATCGTGAGGTAAGTCCGATGCTGACTACGACCAGGGAATTCCTGCAGCAGGTGTTTCGCGACTTTTCGGAGGACGAATGCCCCTCGATGGCGGCCGCGCTGGCATACACGACGCTGTTCGCGCTTCCTTCGATGCTGCTGATCGTCATCTTTGTTGCCGGTCTGGTCCTGGGGCCCAGGGCTGCCAGCGGCGAGATCCAGGAAAAGCTCGCCATCGAGATAGGTCCGCAGGCGGCCGCGCAAATTCAGACCATGGTCAGCAACCTGGCCCAGAATCGCACCGGCGGCATCGTCGCGACGCTGCTTGGACTGGCCGGCTTGATCGTCTCCGCGACCGGAGTCGTGGCGCAGCTTCAGCAATGTCTCAACAAGGCGTGGAAGGTTAAGGTGGTCGGTTCCGGGCTGCAGGATTTCGCGATGAGACGGGTGCGATCCGGCCTGTTGCTGGTGGGTGCCGGAGTCCTGGCGATTGTTTCGGTCGCAGCAAGCTCCGCGATTTCGCTGCTGGCGCGGATGCTGCCGTTTGCCGGCGCGGTCGATATCGGCGAGGCGATCACGTCGCTCGTGCTGTTTGCGATCATGTTCGCCGCCATCCTTAAAGTGATGCCCGACGTGCAGCTCCAATGGAGCGATGTCTGGGTGGGAGGATTCTTTATCGCGGGGCTGTTTGTGGCCGGAAAATTCCTGATCGCGATTTACCTCGCGCATGCCGGCAAGGCGAGCATCTACGGAGCGGCCGGATCGCTCGCGATGGTCCTGATGTGGACATACTACTCGGCCCTGATCTTTCTGTTGGGCGTCGAGTTGACGCAGGTCTGGGTGCGCCGTCAGGGCCGCGACGTTCCGCCCAAGGCCGGCGCGGTCCGAATATCGCCGGTCCAGCCTCGGTGAAGGCGACGACCGCCGAATCGCGGGCTGAAAACCGGCTCCTCGGTGCGCTGTGAATTGAAGGTTTGGTTCGCTGGCACGTACCGATCGGTATGTTGTATCTTGTCGATGGGTTTTACGGCGCGAAGACACCAAAAGCAGGCAGGAAGAATGGACGACAAAGAATTTCTTGAGAGTATGAAGCTGGACTTTGATCCGGAAGCCTTGGGCGCAAAATACCGGCAGGAGCGCGACAAGCGCATCCGCGCCGACGGCAATGCGCAGTACGTCGAGATGAAGGGCAAGTTCGCCCACTATCTCGAAGATCCCTACAGCAAGCCCGTTCCTCGCGCGCCCAAGACCGATGAAGTGAACGTGGTCGTCATCGGCGGCGGCTTCGGCGGCTTGCTCGCCGGTGCGCGCTTCCACGAAGCCGGCATCAAGGACGTTCACATCATCGAGTCCGGCGGCGATTTCGGCGGCACCTGGTACTGGAACCGCTATCCGGGCGCGCAGTGCGATATCGAAAGCTACTGCTATCTGCCGTTGATCGAGGAACTCGGCTACATGCCGAAGGAGAAGTACTCCTTCGCGCCTGAGATCTACGAGCATTCCCAGCGCATCGCGAAGCACTACAACCTTTACGAGAACGCGCTCTTCCGGACGAACGTCACCGAGCTGCGCTGGGATGAAAAAGCCGCCCGGTGGATCGTCTCGACCGATCGTGGCGACGCAATCCGCGCGCGCTTCGTGGTGATGGCGACCGGCCCCCTCAATCGCCCCAAGCTGCCCGCCATTCCCGGTATCGAGGATTTCGAAGGACACACCTTCCACACCAGCCGCTGGGACTACGAGTACACGGGCGGCAATCACGCGGGCGGGTTGACCAAGCTCGCGGACAAGCGCGTCGCGGTTATCGGCACCGGCGCCACTGCGATCCAGTGCGTCCCCTACGTGGGCGCGCACGCCAAGCAGACCTACGTGTTCCAGCGCACGCCTTCGTCAGTCGATGTGCGAGGCAACAAGCCCACGGACGTGGAGTGGTTCAAGAGCCTGCAGCCCGGATGGCAGCGCGAGCGGCGCGAGAACTTCAACAACATGGTTATCGGCGTGCCGGTTGAAAAGGACCTGGTCGCCGACGGATGGACCGACATCTTCCGCAACCTCGGAATCGCGGCCAAGAAGGTGCATCGCGAGCACAACCTGTCGAAGAAGCAGGCCGCGATGCTGATGGAAATTGCCGACTATCAGAAGATGAACGGTGTCCGCGCCCGCGTCGATGCGATCGTGCAGGACAAGGAGACGGCCGAGACGCTGAAACCCTGGTATCGCCAGTTCTGCAAGCGCCCGACCTTCAACGACGAATATCTGCCGACCTTCAATCGGCCGAACGTGAAGCTGATCGACACCAGCGCCACCCAGGGCGTCGAGCGAATCACGAAAAAAGGCGTGGTTGCGAACGGCGTCGAATATGAAGTCGATTGCATCATCTTCGCCACGGGCTTCGAGGTCGGAACCGCGTGGACCCGGCGAGCAGGCTACGAAATCTACGGCCAGAACGGTGTAGCCCTGACCGACTACTGGAAGGACGGGATGAAGACCTACCATGGCTTCTCCAGTCACGGGTTCCCGAATTGCTTCATCCTCGGGATGTCGCAGAATGGAGCTTCGGTGAACCTGACCTCGGTGCTCGACGACCAGGCGCAGCACATCGGCTACATCATCAAGCAGGTGATGGACCGCGGCGCTCGCTACTCGCAGCCGACCGCGAAGGCCGAAGAGGAATGGGTCGCGGAAATCAAGCGGCTTGCGGTCGTCGCAACCCACTTCCTCCAGAACTGCACGCCCGGCTACTACAATAACGAAGGCCACTTCGAGCCGGGAGTCGGTTTTGGAGCCAACTCGTATGCGCCAGGCATCAATGCGTTCAACGCGCTGATGGCGAAGTGGCGCGAGAAAGGCGACCTGGAAGGCCTCGAGCTCGGCTGAGCCGGCACCCTGCCCTTTCAGTCAAAGTAAACGGCGCCGCCTCCCTCCGGAGGCGGCGCCGTTTTTTTTGGCGCAGTACCGGAAACCAGGACATCAGCTTCAACAGTCTCGCGAACGCTTGATGGGCGCCGAGCACAGGATTCCGAAGCATTCAGCATCGCCACTATCGGCAAAACCATGGCCGGCGCCGGTGAAACATGCCTTGCGGGGCAACGATCAGTCTGCAATATGAGTGTCCTGAAGCCGAACATCACCATGGAAATTTCGGCTTGAATTCCATGCCGCCGGCGCCGCTACCGCTGTCGAACATCACGGTGCTCGATCTGACTATCGCACGCGCCGGGCCGACTGCCGTGCGCCATCTCGCGGATTGGGGCGCTGACGTTATCCGTATCGAGCCGCCCGCAAGCGCTCATGGCGGACTGACCGGTGAGCGGCTCGGCCCCGACTATCAGAACCTCCATCGCAACAAGCGGATGGTAACTCTCGATCTGAAGTCGGACGACGGGCACGCCGCGTTGATGCGTATGGTCGAGCGCGCCGACGTGATGGTCGAGAACATGCGCGTCCAGGTGAAGCATCGGCTCAAGATCGCATGGGAGGATGTTCATGCGATCAATCCGCGGCTGGTGTATGGCAGTATCAGCGGCTTCGGGCAGAGCGGTCCCTACAGCAATCGCGGCGGAGTCGATCAGATCGCACAGGGCATGGGAGGGCTGATGTCGATCACCGGACTGCCCGGGCAGGGTCCGGTGCGGGCTGGAATCGCGATCTCCGACCTGACCGCGGGCAACCTGCTCGCCTTCGGAATCATGGTCGCGCTCTTCGAGCGCGCGCAGACCGGGGCAGGACGATGGGTGCACACCTCGCTGCTCGAGTCACAGGTGTTCATGCTCGATTTCCAGGCTGCGCGATGGCTGATGAATGGCGAGGTCGCCGGGCAGGCCGGCAACGATCATCCGACCGGCATCCCGATGGGCGTGTTTCCCGCCAGCGACGGCCATATCAACATCGCGGCCAGTTCCAACAATCTGTGGAAGCAGTTCTGCGACGCAATAGGCCATCCGGAATGGAAATCCAAAGAAGAATGGAAAACGCCGGGCAAACGCAGCGCCAATCGCAACGCGATCAATGCGGCGATCGGCGAGGTCACCATCCAGAAACCGGCAGCCTACTGGATCGAGCTGCTCGAACAAGCCGGAATCCCGTGCGGACCCATCTATAGCATCGACCAGGTCTTCGCCGATCCCCAGGTCCAGCATCTCCAAATCGCCACCCCGATGACTCATCCGAAACTCGGCAACACGCAGGTGGTCAATTCTCCGCTCAATTTGTCCGGCGTTCCGAAGGGCGTGCGCAGCCCTGTCCCAGACGCGGGCGCCCACACCGCCGAAGTGCTGCGATCGGTCGGCTACAGCGACTCGGAAATCGATGCGATGCGATCGAAGGGAGTCATCTGACGGCGGCGCTGTTGCCGGCGAGCGTTGGCGCTGGGGTTCCCGGACTGGAGCTGAAGCCGTCCGGCAGATCGCGCACCGGCGTGACTACGATCGCGATCCGCTCTCCGCTCTTGAAACGAGCCGCCGAGGGGCCAATTCCCATCACCCGATTCTCCCAGTACTTGTCGTGCATGTCGGTCAGGATCTTCTGCTCGATTGCCGCATCGGATGTGATTTCACCCTTGCCGATGAAAGCCGGGCCATTGGCGCTGCCTATCCATATCAGCGCGGGACTGCCGCGCTTGATGCGCCTGGCCTTCCAGCTTTGCGGACCCGTCTGGATCAGTATCGCCTTGTTGTCGGCGCTCATCGTGAACCACACCGGCACGGCCTTGCTCTGATTGCCGTCCTTGCGAACGGTCGCGATATAGATCAGCTTCGCGCCCGCGAGCGCCTGCGCATCACGCGGCGTCATTTCGGCGCGCGCGGGCACGGGCAGCGCCAGGCACACTCCAATCATGGCTATCGACAGAAACGCGGCGTAATTGCGCATCGTGAGCCTCTCATCGGACCTCGATCGTTTTCAGCTCGGTGAATTTGATTCGTCCGGATTTGCCGGCGAAACCGCCCAGCGGCAGCGTATGCCCATGCATATCGACTCGGCCAAGCGGCGACGCTTTCTCAGTTCCATACAGGAAAGCCGCACAGATCGTGTATTTGCCGGGTTTCGATGGAGCCGCGAGGTTGTAAGTCACTTTCGTGGTCGAAAACCGGTTCGTCGCGAGGTCCGCATCGACTCCGAACACCACCAGGAAATTAAGGTTGCGCGGCAGATTGTTGTAGCGGCGCGCTTCCCATTGCTCCTGCCGCTGGCCGTCCGGACCGATAACGTTGGGCGCGCCGATAATTCCGAAACCTTCAGCTTCGATCTCCCGCGCCTGGTTGCGCAGATCCTGGTCGAGCAGCATCACTCCAATCACGGGACCCGAACCGCCTTGCGTGCCGACCGTTGCCGCAAAGTTTTCACCGGCATGCACCGCGGCGGGAACTTCGAGTGAAACCTGCGCGTTCGTGTCGACCTTCTCGACATCGGCTACCAGTTGCGCGCGTTGCTCGGCGGTGAGTTTCGAGTAGTTCTCCTTGCCGGCTTTGATGGCGGCGATATGGCTGGCGACCAGCATCTCCTGCATCCGCGGTCCCTGCATATCGCGAAGTTGATTGGCGTCCACGGAAGAGTGGCAGCCGGCGCAGTAAGGCGCCGCGTCGGTTACGTCCTCCAGCGGACCTCCCGGATAACCCCATGCGATCGAGCCTTCAAACGCGCTCAGAGCCAGCGCAAGAACCATGATGGAACCGATCGCCGACAGCGGGTTCGCAAGTCGCATTGGGACCTCCCACCTCTCTGCACGCATCATGACATTGGAGCAGCGTCGTGTTAACGAATGTTTTCATCGCGGGCGTCGGAGAAAAGACCATGGCGGATGGGCAGCAGAGTCGCGGCGAGGCGGCCGGCAATTCGATGCTGGGTCCGTATCGAGTGCTCGACCTCAGCACCGAAAGAGGCCTGCTGTGCGGCCAGATTCTCGGCGACTTGGGCGCCGATGTAATCAAGGTGGAGCCGCCCGGTGGTTCGCCGGCGCGCCAACTTGCGCCCTTCTTCGAAGATCAGGCAGATCCCAATCGCTCGATCTACTGGTGGGCCTACAACCGAAACAAACGGAGCATCACGCTCGACCTGGAGATCGAAGAGGGCCGGGAGCTGCTGCGCCGGCTCGCGGCTCGAGCGCATTTTCTGATCGAATCATTCAACCCCGGCTACCTTCGTGATCGCAAACTCGGCTACGAAGACCTCGCCGCGGTCAATCGCGAACTCATCTACGTCTCGATAACGCCATTCGGCCAGGATGGCCCCAAGGCGACCTACGCGGACAGCGACCTGGTGATTCTCGCGGCCGGCGGTCCGCTGCTGCTCTGCGGCGACGAAGACCGCCCGCCCGTTCGGGTCTGCGTACCGCAGGCTTATCTTCATGCGTGCGGCGACGCGGCGGCCGGCGCTCTCGTGGCGCATCATGAACGCGCGCGCTCGGGTCTTGGGCAGCGTGTGGATGTCTCCGCGCAGCAGTCGGTTACGTTGGCTACCCAGGCCAATAACCTTGCGCATCGCCTGGGCGCCGACGACGCGCGACGGATGGCGGGCGGCGCGCGGGTCGGATCGCAACGGGTGCCGCTGGTGTGGCGCGCGCAGGACGGATACGTCACGAGCATTTTCCTGTTCGGACCTCAACTGGGAGTTTTTACCCAGCGGCTGATGACTTATCTTCATGAAGTCGGCGCCTGCGACGCGGCTACGCGCGACAAGGATTGGATCGCATACGGAGCGCTTCTGGCCAGCGGCCAGGAACCGATGGCGGAATATGAGCGGGTGGTCAGGCTGATTGCCGGATTCTTTGCGAGCAGGACCAAGGCGGACCTCTTCAAGACCGCGCTCGAGCGAGGCCTGCTGATCGCTCCCATAACCACCGTCGATGAAGTCCTGTCGAGCCCTCAGCTCGACTCACGCAACTACTGGCAGACGCTGAACCATCCGGAGCTCGGACGCTCATTCCGCTATCCGGGCCCGTTCGCGAAGTTCAGCGAAAGTCCGATCGTGTATCGGCGACGGCCGCCGCTGGTTGGCGAGCACAATGAGGAGATCTTCTGCGGAGAGCTGGGACTGTCGGACCGGCAACTCACAGACTTGTCGCGACGCGGAGTAGTTTGATGCTGCCACTGGATGACGTGAAGGTTCTCGATTTCATGTGGGCGCTCGCGGGTCCGGGCACGACCAGAACCCTCGCCGACTATGGCGCGACCGTAGTCCGAATCGAGTCCGCCAACCGAATCGACGGCGCTCGCACCGTCGGCCCGTTTCACCGCAACAAACCCAGTCACGACGGTTCAGGCCTGTTTGGCACCTACAATGCCGGCAAGCTTGGACTGAGCCTTGATTTGCGCAAGCCGCAGGCGCGCGAGGTGGTTCTGGATCTGGTGCGATGGGCCGATGTGGTGTGCGAATCTTTTTCGCCGAAAGCGATGCGCGCGTGGGGCCTCGACTATGAATCCCTGCGCGCGGTCAAACCGGACCTCATCATGCTGAGCTCGTGCTTGATGGGCCAGAGCGGGCCGCTGTCCGGGTTTGTTGGATTCGGCAACATGGCGGCGGCGGTCTCGGGATTTTACAACCTTTGCGGATGGCCCGATCGCCCGCCCTCGGGACCGTTCGGCGCATACACCGATTACGTGGCGCCGCGGTTTGGCGCGGTTTCGGTGCTGGCGGCGCTCGAGTACCGCCGGCGCACGGGAAAGGGGCAATATATCGATCAATCGCAGGCCGAATCGGCTTTGCATTTCCTCGCGCCAACCCTGCTGGATTGCGCCATCAACGCGCGAACCGAGCAAGGCGTAGGAAACGACGATTCCAACTGCGCGCCGCACGGCGTCTATCCCGCGCGCGGCGATGATCGCTGGGTCGCGATCGCCTGCCCGACCGATGAAGTCTGGCGCCGCCTCTGCTCCGTGATGCGCAGTGATGATCTTGCGAGCGACGCGAACTTCGCGACCCTGGCGGACCGGCTTCGCAACCGCCGCCAACTCGATCAATTGATCGCCGGCTGGACGAAGGGCCTTGCGGCCGACGAGATCGAAACCTTGCTCCAGAGCGCGGGCATCCCGGCCGCCGCGCTCAAGGACAGCAGGCAGGTATGCGAGGATAACCAGTTGGCGAGCCGCGGATATCTGATCGAAGTCGAGCATCCTGTGCTCGGCAAGACTGTAATTGAAGGACCCAGGTTCCTGCTTTCTCGCACGCCCGCGCGAATTCCCGGCCCGGCACCCACCATCGGTCGCGATAGCCAGTACGTCCTGGAGTCGATCCTCGGTTACGACGAGCAGCGGATCAGCGACCTTGCCATCTCCGGCGCGCTTCAATAGAGCCTCCACGAGATGCGCGAAGACTGGATCGACCTTAACCTCTATCCCGGCGGGCGCACCGAAGCGATACGGTCAATTCGTACGCGAGTGCATCGATCGAATGCGACACTCCTGATCGCTTACCAGCTCGAAGGGGACATCGAACGCCTGCACATTCCTGCGCCGCGCGAGCGGGCCATCGGCCGCGAGCTATGGCGCCACACCTGCTTCGAAGCTTTCATAAAAATAGGTCGAGCCGCCGCTTATCACGAGTTCAACTTCGCGCCGTCGCGCGAGTGGACGGTTTACGCATTCTCCGGCTATCGCAACGGCGCAGCACTCACCGACGAATCGATGAACCCGGAGATTGACGTCAGAATCGGCGCGAACCGTATCGAGCTCGATGCGGTTGTACGGCTCGATCGATTGTCGCCGCTCCATCCGGATGCGGCCTTGCGTCTCGGACTCGCCGCGGTCATCGAGAGCATCGACGGCCTCTCCTACTGGGCTATCCGCCATCCTGCCGATAAACCTGATTTTCACGACCCCGAAGGTTTCGCGATGTTGCTGGAGCCGCCGAATCACGCCGGCGGATGAAGCATCCTCCGGCGCGTGCTAAAGCATCCTCGATGACACCATCGGGGCTCGACCGCCGGCGCGTGCGGCAACTGCTGGCCAGTGCAAAGCATAATAGTTGCGTCGGCAGCCGAATTGAGACCTTTTCGGGCCTCTTTGTCGGCTGTCCTTACAAACCCTTTCCTCTAATCGGATCAGCCAGCACACCCGAGGTCTTTGCGGCGCCTCTCGACGCCTTCGACTGCGTCACTTACATCGAAACCGTGCTGGCTCTCGCCCGCGCAAAGACGGTCAACGGTTTCATCATCGAACTGCGAAAGATCCGCTACCAGGGCGGCCGCGTCGAATGGAAGAAGCGCAATCACTATATGACGGGATGGATTCGCAACAATCAGCGCGGCGGCATCGTGCGCCGCGTTGCGGCCGCTTCGGTCCCGACCGTCCTGCGCCGTCGCGTCCTGAACGTCGTACCGGGCCTTCCCGTGCTGCGCGCCCGCATCAGATGCGTACCGAAAAATGCTCTGCCGCGACTCGCCCCGCATCTTGCCGCCGGAGACCTGGTTTTCTTCGCCTCGACGCGAAAGAACCTCGACTTCTTTCACGCCGGCATCATCGCGCGCACCGGCGAGCGGCTGCTCCTTCGTCACGCCTCGCGCAGCCAGAGCGGTGTGGTCGAGCAGGCACTCGACGACTTTCTCAAAATGAACCGGATGGCGGGGATTGTCGCGGTACGCCCAAGTTGAAGCCTGCTTTCGCGAAGGAGCCGGGACCCGTTAGGCTGCCATGCTGCATTGATCGGAGCAGTGACTTACACTGGCGTCAGGTGAGGTGGCGTGGAGGCGAAGATCACCCATCCAAAAGATTACTCGTCGGCGAGCCTGCAAACGCTGCTCGACCGGAAGGACTCCGGTGTCTTGTTCCTCGGCGACCCGCGCGTGAGCATCGAGCCCGGGCCACGGATGTTCGATCGGATGGCTGAGGTCATGCGCGAGAGCGACGCGGCAATCGTCTACTCCGACGGAGCCGGCGCTCCTCGTATCGATTATCAACCTGGCAGCATCCGCGATAACTTCGATTTCGGTCCGGTCATCGCGCTGTCGGTGCCAAAGGCCCGCCAGGCGGGAATTGGAAGCGGCCTGAGATGGGGGGCGCTCTATGACTTGCGTCTGCGGCTCTCCGAAAAACACCCCATCGTCCGAATTCCCGAACCCTTGTACAGCGCATCCGTCCACGACTCGCGGCCCACGGGCGAAAAGCAGTTCGACTATGTGGACCCGCGCAATCGCGAGTACCAGCTCGAGATGGAACAAATCGCCACGGCCCATCTCAAGCGGATTGGCGCCTTTCTTGAGCCGCTCTTCGCGAAGGTATCCGGCGGGGGCGAGACCTTTCCGGTCAAAGCCAGCGTTGTAATTCCGGTTCGCAACCGGGAAAAAACCATACGCGACGCGGTGCAGAGCGCGCTCAGCCAGCGCGCTGATTTCGCATTCAACGTAATCGTGGTTGACAACCATTCGACGGATCGCACGACCGAGATTCTGCGCGGCATCCGCGACAGGCGCCTGAGACATCTGATTCCCTCCCGCGGCGACCTCGGTATCGGGGGGTGCTGGAACGAGGCGATTTATTCCGCGGAATGCGGGCAATATGCCATCCAGCTCGACTCCGACGATCTTTACGCCGATGACGGCGTGCTTCGACGAATCGTGCGAGAACTCGAAGCGGGCCCCTACGCGATGGTCGTGGGCTCGTACACGATGGTCGATTTTTCGCTGCGGCAGATTCCGCCCGGCCTCATCGATCACCGTGAATGGACTCGGGAGAACGGCCGGAACAACGCCCTGCGCATCAATGGACTCGGCGCGCCGCGCGCTTTCAATACATCAATTCTGCGCATTATCGGGTTTCCGAATGTCAGTTACGGAGAGGACTACGCAGTCGCACTGCGTATCACCCGCGAGTACGACCTTGGCCGAATCTATGATTCGCTTTACCTATGCCGCCGATGGGAAGGCAACAGCGACAGCGCGTTGCCGCGCGATGTCGCCAATCGCTACGACAGCTACAAGGACTGGCTTCGAACCATCGAGATCCAGGCGCGGATGCGGCGATGATCGATGAGGTCGAAGCGCTGTTCAAGCGCCAACTCGAAGCGTGGCCGCAGCTTGCGCAGGGAGTGGAAGGCCTCGCACGAGCCCGCACGCGCTCGGTGCGCGCCGATGGGTCCGAAATTTTCCTCCGCCATATTCCCCATCGCATCCGCAGTACCACCGCCGCGGTTGACCGGGAATCGATCGCGCGCCGCCGATGCTTTCTGTGCGCGGAAAATCTTCCCGCGGAAGAGGAAGGATTGCCCTTCGGGAGCGATTTCACGCTTTACTGCAACCCGTTTCCAATCGTCGACCGCCATCTGACTATCGCGCACCGGGCTCATAGCCCGCAGCGGATCGCATCGCGGTTCGAAACCATGCTCGATTTGGCAGCCGCCCTCCCCGGCTACTTCATCATCTACAATGGCCCCGAATGCGGAGCATCGGCGCCGGACCATATGCATTTCCAGGCCGGTTCAAGAACCCTGTTTCCGATCGAGAAGGATGCCGCCGGACGGCGCGGCCCGGCGATGCCGAGCTGCGCGCGAACGACGCTGCTATTTCGAGGACGCGACCGATCGCGCGAAATCGATCGCGTCGAGACCGCTATCGATCTGATCGCGCGCGCAACCGGCAGGAACGGCGAGCCGCCCGTCAATATCGCCTCGTTTTGCGACAAAGATGAATGGACAACGTTTCTTTTCCCCCGCGGCAAACATCGCCCCGAGGCCTTTCATACGGGAGAACTGACCGTGAGCCCGGCGGCAATCGACCTGTGCGGAATATTCGTCGTGCCGCGCGAAAGCGATTTTCAGAAAATCACCGGCGAGGCGATCGCGGCAATTTTTCGCGAAGTCAGCCTGCCCCTGGAGCAGTTCAACGAAATCGTCAAACGACTGGAGGCGGCCGCTTGAACCTGTCGGTTGGATTACTCGAACGCCAGCCGGCGATCGAAGTCGAGTTGACAGGCGGCGCCTTCGCCGATCCCTCCGGCAAATCGTACGCTCCCGGACGCTACCGATTTGACGCGGCCATCACGCTTACACCGTCCGACGCCGCATCGTGCGCATTCGCCCTGCACAACGTCACGATCGGAATCGGCTTCCATTGGGAGCGCAAGGAACGCCAGGTTTTCCGGGGCGCGCTTCGCATCCTCGAACGCCCCGCCGGCTTGACCGCGATTAACGATGTCCCGCTCGAAGAATACGTGACCAGCGTGATCTCTTCCGAGATGAGCGCGTCGTGCCCGCTGGAATTGCTGAAGGCTCACGCCGTGATCTCGCGGAGTTGGGTATGGTTTCCGAAGGCAACTCCCGCTCCCGCCTCCGCGCCGACGGCATCGCAAAGGGCTGACAGCCATGAAATACGGCGATGGTACGGCCGCGAAGCGCATCTGGATTTCGACGTATGCGCGGACGATCACTGCCAGCGCTACCAGGGCATCACGAAGATGTTCTCTCCGGGCGCGGCCGAAGCCGTGCGCGCGACCGCCGGCGAATTTCTGCTTTACGCGGGCGCCATCTGCGATGCGCGGTTCTCAAAGTGCTGCGGCGGCATAACCGAGCGTTATGCGACGGCGTGGGAAGACGTGGATATACCTTATCTTGAATCGGTGCCTGACGGTGCGGCGGATTCCGTGCATTACTCTGCCGAGGTGTGGATTCGTTCGCGGCCATCGGCCTATTGCTCTACCGTGGACTGCGAGCTCCTGGCGCGAATCCTCCCCGGATTCGACCAGGAAACGCGAGATTTTTATCGCTGGAAAATTGCCTACACGGCGTCGGAACTAGCCGATCTCATAAGAGCCAAGCTCGGCGTGAACCTTGGCGCCATTCGCGAACTGCTCCCGCTAACACGCGGCCCGTCAGGCCGTATCGATCGCCTGAAGATCATCGGCGACCGCGACTACCTGATAATCGGCAAGGAACTGGAGATTCGCCGCGCGCTGTCCCCGACCCATCTCTACAGCTCCGCCTTCGTAGTTGACCGCGAAGGCGACCGCATCATCCTGACCGGCGCAGGATGGGGCCACGGCGTAGGCCTCTGCCAAATCGGCGCCGCAGTCATGGCCACCCAGGGCAAAACCTACACAGAAATCCTGCAGCACTACTATCGCGGAACATCGGTCGGTCCCCAGACAGGATCGCTTTGAGAAGCTGCCTCGCGACGTTCGATGGACGGAACGTGAACGGCGAAGGGTAGGATGCGCAATACGGCTGGATGCTGCGCTGTCGTGCCGTACCCGGTGCCCTCGAATGCAGATCGACACCTGGGGACTGAGCAGCCAGCGGCAGTTGATTCTTTTGGCGATCCGCCGGTAGCCTGATCGCAGGGTGCGAGACCTATGTGGTCCGACACGATGCGATGAAGAAGACGCGAGGACAGGGGTTTGTTTATCAACCGACCTACACTGACAAGCGGACTGGTGAGCGCAAAACGGCAGCCACGTGGTGGTTACAGTACTCGATACGTGGCAAGCGATACCGCGAGTCATCCGGCTCGTCGAATCGGAACGTCGCAATCAAGCTTCTGAAAGACCGCATCGGAGCGGCGGCGCAGGGAAAGCCCGTTGGCCCCAGCATCGATCGAACGAGATTCGAAGACCTGGCGCGGATGCTGATCGAAGACTATCGCGCAAATGGCCGCCGGAGCACTGACCGTGTGGAAGGTTCCATCAAACACCTCCGCGCTTTCTTCGCAAATGAAGTCGCGATCGATATCACGAGCGACCGGATCACGAGTTACATCAAGTACCGCCGGGACGAAGGCGCTGCCGCGGCGACAATCAATCGGGAGCTTGCGGCATTAAGTCGCGCCTTCCGCCTAGCCGCGCGCGCCGGGAGAGTGGCGCTGCGGCCAGAAATAACGTTGCTTCGGGAAAACAACCGACGAAAGGGCTTCTTCGAGCCTGACCAATACGCCGCTCTGCTGCAGCACCTTCCGGACTACCTGAAGCCGGTCATTCAAACGGCGTACATTACGGGCTGGCGGATTCAATCGGAAATCCTGACCCGCCAGAAGCACCACGTTGACCTCGATGCGGGCTGGCTGCGGCTGGAGCCTGGTGAGGGCAAGAGCGGCGAGGGGCGCAATTTTCCTCTGATTCCAGGATTGCGTGAAGTGCTCGAACGACAGCTCGAAGGGACACGAGCGCTCGAACGTGAAACTGGCCAGATCGTGCCATGGTTGTTCCACAAGAACGGTAAGCGGCTCGGAAGCTTCCGCAAGGCTTGGGCGACAGCGTGCAAGAAGGCGGGACTCGCCGGCCGGATTCCGCACGACTTCCGGCGCACCGCTGTTCGCAATCTGGAACGCGCCGGGGTTCCGCGATCTGCGGCGATGGCTATGGTCGGCCATCGAACGGAATCGATCTATCGTCGCTACGCGATCGCCGACGAAGCAATGCTCAAAGAAAGCGCTCTAAAGCTTGCCGCCCTGCACGCCGTGGAAAAGGGCGCGGAACGAGTTCACTCGGGAGCGCGACTCGAGCCTGCAAGTTAACGGTTCGCTTGATCCTATTGATTTGCACCGGCCTTAGGCCTCACCGCATCCCGAATCTTCTCCTCAATCCAGAGACCGAGCGCGCTCCACTGCGCTTCGATTTCGCCGGCGTTCTGAATCGCATTCGCGCCAATTGCCATCACACTCTGAAACGAGATCGCACGACAAACAACCTGCTCAGGTCGAACCAACGCCAGGAATCGCAGCCAATCCGAAGACGCGAGCCATTGCGGAATTCTCAGATCGACTGAATCCGCGTAGGCCAAAACGAACGCTGCTCGACGCGACGTTCGTTCCGCCACGGCTCGCACCAGAACGAGGTTGCGCATCATTTGAAACCAACTTCCGCGAAAGGGGCACGGTTTATGATCTCGGTCGCGTTCTACTCGGAACACGGAAGGTATGATTTCCCAGTAAGCGATGTTCTTTCCCGCTAGCGCACAGCGCTCGGATATGGCGTTTTGCGGATTAATCTGGCGCTCATAGTTGCCGTTACACTGGCGCCTTCCTTCTGAGGATAGCGTATCGAGGCGTCGAACTTGCGAGCACCTGCCCGCTTCGTCCTCGGTGAACTTGCATTCAAAGAAGATCACGCTGCGAGGACCGAAGGCGACGGCGTCTATCTGTGTGAGCGCACGCGTCTCTCGTAGGGCATTCGCAGGATCTCGCCATTCGAGACAAACGTTCCAAGGGCCGTCGCCTGGCACCCCAACAGATTCCGCAATCCGACTTAAGATACGGTTTCTGTGTTCTTCAGGGGTCGTCTTGAGCGTCCCAAATAGATCGATCGCAAGTGCTTGGGATGAATGCCTCTTCCAAGTATCGCAGTCGCCGGCGCGGTCTCGATGCCACGGAAATGTCTCCCAGTCATCTATGGCCCGAATGGCATTGGGGAAGAGGTTACCTTGAACTCGTTGACGCGTTACGGAATCCATTGGGTGCCGGACCTCATTCTCGAACTCCAAAGACGATTAGAGCGCTCGAGAGCTCAGAACCGCGCTGCACTATTCGCATGCTCCGATCGGAAAAAGTTCGGCCACGCGGTTGAAGCTGATTACGTGTCCCTATGGTCCTCAAAGTCACGTTTGCGGAGCTCGTGCTCCTGTTCGGCCGTGCGCTGCTCTGCGGCTATGCCTCGGTCGAGGCTCCGTATGTATTCCATCGCGAACGCTTTTACGCGGGGGCGCGGATCCTCCAGCCACGGCTTCACCCCCTCTTTCTTCTTGCGGAGAGCATCAACCATCCCGAATTCCCCAACTACGCCATCTGTGCTTTTTAGGGAAATCTCGACTTTCGCCAGCCTGTGATCGTCCTCGGACAAGCGGTTTACGATGTCTTGCAACAGGGGATGGGTTGCAGATTCTCCATGATAATTCTGCATCACTGCCAGAATGAAATTCAGATCTTCGTCCGATCCGTTCTGCGCCATCTCGCGCAGCTGGGCTGCAAAGTTATCGGGAAAGGCAGCAAATGCCGTGCTCAGGAGGCGACCGCCTCGAAACCTGAACAAAGGGTCGTCGTCGTGGAACCAACTGCGAGTGCACGTGACAGCGCTTTCAGCATCTCTCGCAAGCGATTCTTGGAGGTCATGAAGGCGAGACGGAAAGGCTTCGTAATGTTCTTCGGAGTCCTCATCCCGTTGGAGCCGCCGACCGAGAAACTCCCAGACCTCACAAGGGTGTGTACCGGCGATCGATGCGAGAATTGCTTCCGCTCCGTGCTCTAGAGTTGGAAGGGACGAGAGGCTCTCCAGGACCACTTTCGCGTGCTCTGCTGAGAGAGAGGCGAAGAACGGCCTTGCCTCTTTCATGAACCACGCCTCGTTCACCCAGCGTGCGTCCTTGTGCGCGATGAGGTAACGAATGGCCGGCAAGAACACGCTGTCGATAAGCGGACGCTTCTCTGAGTCGTGCAGCCTGATAGAAAGAATTAGACACCCAATCACGGCCATTTCGTCGGAGCCTTCGACGGCTTTATCGACGAGCTGCTTCACCTCCGCCACCGGTGTATTTCCTACGATCTGGAAGTGCCGAGCGATCGCCCATAGGTGTCTACCTTGGGACAGGAAGTCCTTCACCAAGGCCCGATACTCGTCCTTCGAACCACTCTCGCTCAGGCCCTGAAGAATCGCCACCACGAACTTAGCAAGGTGAGGATCCTCTTTTTTCAGGAACCGGAGTGCCGTCGCGGGTTTTGCCTTCGCCAGTTGCGTTAGAAAGTTACCAAACACAGGGAACGTAGCGAGGTCGACTGATTCGGTGGCGGCGCACAGCACGATCAGTTCATACCAGTCATCCTCGGTGGCCTCAGAGATCTCGTCGATGTACTCCGTGGCGCGCTCGTTCCGAAATTCCTGCGCCCCTGCGAAGTGAAACTCTTTATCTTCCCAATGCGGCGGCAGTACTGTCTCAAATCCGACAAGCGTTTTGTACCGAACGTACTTCTTGTCCAGGTTCAAACGGTCGCGGATCGCGAGCAGCGACGTCATCAGACTCGATGCGAGGTCTTTGCAGCCAAACTCCTCTTGCTCATCCTCGGCGATCTTTCGCGCACGGTAATAATGAAACAATAATTGGTGTTCGACGTGCTCGATGAAGTCATAGGGCTTTCCAAGAAGCCGGTCCGCGAGCGCATCTACAATCCTTTTTGTGTCCTTCAGGATCGTGGCGCAGAGCTCATTCGAATAATCCCCGTGGGTTGGCATGTGGGTTGCCTCGATCAAGACCGAGAAAACCTCGCGCTGTTCACCTGCTGTCGAAGAGTGATCCCACAATTCGAATAGACCGGCGATGGCCCGATCCCGGATCGCAACCAGTGCATCGCTCGCCGGTAGAGAACCTGTGCTTATCGTGAAAGTATCCACCGACGATTGTGCGGTTCCCCGCGCATGAGGATTCAGCAACGCCCGCCAGATCTTGAGAATGAGTGGTCGAAGAGCCTGACGTTCGTCAGGGCTGAGCCCACTTACGATTTCGGAGAGCACATGCTGAACGTACGGCCCGACCTGCCGCCACACCTTAAGGTCGTACTGGGCGAGGTGGTCGATTACCTGCAGAATCTGCTTTCGAACCTCACCGAAACCCTCTCCTTGGTATAACTCCGAGAGGCTGCGGAATGTTCGCTCGATGTCGACATAACGCAGATCGTCAAAGATCTTCAGGACCAAGCTGACGACATTCTTGGCGGTTCTGCCCGGAACTGAACCGAAAGCTGTTTCGATCGGCTTCTGTGCGCCTTCGTGTGCAGACCGCGCGCTCTGAAGGAGCGCGTGGCACAGGTCGCCGTATATTCCAGGTACATCATCGTGGTTCGGTAGAACGTATTCCCGAATGGTCGATAGCGTATCGTACCTTTCGTTGTTGTCCTTGCAGTACGCCAACACCTCAAGCGTGCCCCGGTCGAACAGCGCCTTCCCCTGCATTAACCGCTCATAGTCGTATTGCACCTTCTGCAGTTCATAACCGGCCGGCAGGAGATACTCATTCATCACGCGCGCCATCCGCTTCTCGATGGACTGAAAGGCCTTGGAACCGAAGCCTTTGGCCTTGGTCGGTTTATACAGAATATCGTGCTCGGTTTCCGCCCATGCGTGATTGAGGATCGTTTGAATTTGAATTTCACATCGCATTCCTTTGAATTTCGCGTACTCCGGCAGCGCGGTGCGGTCTTCGGTGAGAGAGACGATAAAGTGAATAGCTTGATAGCGCCGCTCTGCGCTTTCGCTGATGGGGTGATGATTCCGCGTTTCCTTCCAGTCTACCTCGAATGTCCGTCGAATCAGCCCCGAGTTGCAGAACCGGTCAACGTCAGTGTTCGTGTAGAAGATCAAACGGACCCCGGCGAGATCCTTCATGTGTTTTTCAATTGATTCGGAATCGAGGAGTCCTTGGTTTTCGAGCTTACGTCTCAGGCTGACGGGAGATTTTGCTCGGTGCTGAATTGATTGAGGCCGAGGCGCGCCTGTCGCAGCGATCGTCTGTTCGAGGATGAAGCTAACCGTGGTCGCAAATTCGCCATAAAGCGTTTGGCCCGTTTGCTCGTAACTCGTGAGGTTCATCTGTACTTGCGGCACAGAGGAGGCCGACACCTCCGTCCTAAAAGTTCTTCATCTTCGGCGTCGCTCTCATTCTCGACGCTCGAGGTTATCTGTCGCAATCACCGGTCATCACCGTGAGCCGCCGACCTAAGTTATACAACTGCTGACGAGGGCGTTACTTACGGGGAGCGTCGATGTGGGCGGCCAGACCTGCCCTAGTTGGAGCGCCACCTCGAAAGCGCAGACAGCGCTCGGGCTCGCCGGCCAGCCCTCAAATGCCAAAGTTCAGCCAAAGTCACGATGCGTGGCGCTTGACATTCGGAAACCTCGGCGCTAAAAGCTCAATTACTTCGCGGGAAAACTGGCGCCCCCTGCGGGATTCGAACCCACGGCCCCAGGATTAGGAATCTCGCGGAAGGGGTAATCCAAGATCATTTCAGATCAGATTAGGCCCTAAATTCAAGGGCTTTTCGATCCGAGCGATCCGCTCAGATCAGCTCATGAATGGACACTTTGGACACTTCGTGGACACTTTCGTCGCTACGAACCTCTAAGGTCGTGGCTCACCCTCCGTCGATTATTCTGCGTTTGATGTCTCGCTAGAAACGCGCCTCAACCCGTCTGCCGATCTCTCTCGCGATACTCTCCGGACATGCGAGCATGAGCTCTGCTCCCGCGCTGCTCCGGCATGGGCGCGGAAATTGCTGACGCTCAGAACCTAGCGAGCACGAATTTCACAGCGCGTGCTCGATCGCTAGCAGCGAGGCGTCGGCATGCAAGGCAGCGTCTATCTCAAAGCGCGGCAGGAATGGGACGAGCGTTACGCTGATCTGGTTCTCGGCAAACGTAACTGGCAGATCGCCGCTGCCGGCATGATGGCCATCACGTTGGTGCTGGCCTTCGGGATGGTCTGGCTCAGCACCCGAAGCAAGTTTGTTCCTTACGTCGTGGAGGTGGACAAGCTCGGTTATGCGCTGGGCGCGCCGAGCGCGCTCACCGAGAGCACGGCACAGATCAGCACAGACCGGATGATGCGGTACGAACTAGCCGCTTTCATCCGCAACGCTCGCGAGGTGATCACCGATCCCGCCGCTGAGCATCAGGTCATCGGGCAGGTTTACAGCCGCGCACGCGGACCGGCCTACAAGTTCCTCGAGAACTACTACCACAAGGATGACCTTGAACATGATCCGTTCAAGGTCGCTCAGCATCAATCCGTCAGCGTTCAGATCGATTCGATCCTGCCCCTGTCAAAAACGACGTGGCAGGTGAGATGGACCGAGGAAGCCTCAGGCCTTGACGGTTCGCCCATCGCCACGACTCATTGGGAAGCGGCGCTCGACACCCAGATAATTTCTCCGGCCTCTGACGCGTCGATTCTGGAGAACCCGCTCGGCTTTTACGTTACGCAGCTCAATTGGACCGAGCAGCGCGGTTAGGAGGCGATCACGATGAAGTGCATCGTTACCGTTGGTTGCGTGTTTGTCGCGTTGACGCTTGCAGGCTGCTCGGCGCAACAAACGCCGCCACCTCCGCTAACGCTCGTGACCAAGGCCACGCCGCCGCCCGAGCCGGAACCCGCACCCCCCACCGGCGCTCAGCTACTCGCGCAGCAGCCCGAGGAGGTGCAGGCAGCCGTCAAGCAGCATCAGCAAGATGGTACGTGGCAGACCTATAAGACGCCCAGCCACGAGCTTTATCCGTATGACGAAGGACTGGAGCCGGTCGTTGATTGCGCTCCACTGCGCACCACCGATATCCAGCTTGAGCCGGGCGAGACAATTACCGACGTGGCCAGCGGCGACAGCGAACGCTGGCTCGTAACGCCAGCATCATCGGGCGATCCGCGCAATCCGACCCCGCACCTCGCGATCAAACCCACCGCCGCCGGAATCAACACCAACCTGACGATCTATACGACCAAGCACATCTACCACCTGATGCTGCGCTCGCGCGCCGGACGCGAAATGCAGGAAGTCGCCTTCTACTATCCTGAGGAACTCGAACAGGCGATGCGGGACGCCGACCACGCGGCCGAGAAGGCGCACGAGCCGCAATCGCAGCCGGATGGCGTGGTCGCCTCGCTCGCTTCGCTCGATCCGGGTGTTCTCAATTTCTCATACGCCGTATCAGGGCCGAAGGTGCCGTGGAAGCCGATTCGCGCCTTCGATGATGGCACACACGTCTTCATTCAGATGCCGGCGACCACGAAGTCGAGCGAAGCTCCGGCGCTGATGGTCGCCGCCGGCGACGGCAGCGAGATGGTGAACTATCGCGTCAGGGGCGATTACTACGTGGTCGACAAACTCTTCGACCAGGCGGTGCTGGTTTCTGGCGTGGGCCGCGAGCAGGACCGTGTCAGCATCCGCTACACCGGCGGGGCGAGGTGAATCATGGCCACGGCAGCGGCAATCGGACCGAGTGGCCCGAGCGTGCAGCAACATCGCAGCGGAGGAGCACGGCTGACACGCACTCTGGTTATCGTCGTGGGCGCGGCAGTCGCAGCCGCACTGCTTGTGATGATCATCGCGCTGCATTCAGACTCGCCGGAGTCCAGTTCGACCGTGCGGAACGACGATGCTGCCGCCGTCACGTCCAACGAGGAACGCGCGGCCGTCGCGGAACTGGAAGCTAAGGCCAGGAGTCCGAAACCGTCCGAGATCAAACCTGCTCCGCTCCCACCGCTACCGCCCACGGTAGCGACGCAGGCTCCTGCCGCGGCGCTGCCAGGACGTCCACCCAGCAGGCTGGCCCAGTTGCAGGAGGAGGAATACGTCAAGGCGCTCTCGGCACCACCGATGGTGGGAGCGTTCCATCACGGAGCAGCGCTGGAAGTCCCGAGCGTCGCGAATCAAACCGGAACGAACAGGCCCTATGACTTCACGAGCACGCAGATCGTGCAGAGCGGAGGCACCGGGGCGATCACCAGCCTGAAGCCGCCGGAGTCTCCCTATCTGATCACCGCAGGAAGCGTGATACCCGCCGTCCTGATCAGCGGCATCAACTCGGAACTGCCGGGACCAATTCTCGCCCAAGTCCGCGAGAACGTCTTCGATACCGCCACTGGGCGATGGGTTCTGATCCCGCAAGGATCGAAGCTCATCGGCTCGTACAAAACCGATGCAGCGTACGGACAGGAGCGCGTGCAGATCGGATGGAAGCGGCTGATCTTCCCGAACGCTTCGAGCATGGACATTCCGGAGATGCCGGGCGCCGACGATGCCGGTTACGCTGGGTTCAGCGATAAGGTGAACAACCACTATCTGAAGACCTTTGGCACTGCGGCGCTGCTTTCCGTGATCAGCGCCGGCCAGATGGTCGGGCAGATGGGAGCGTTCGGCGGAGGAATGGGCTTCTCCGGCCCCTATGGGTACGGCTACGCGACGCCGAACCAGATGGCTTTGCTCAGTGAGATGGGCGGAGCGGCGGCGAGCCAGCAACTCGGGCAAGTGGCGCAGGGCAGTCTCCAGCGCGGGATGAACATCCCGCCCACCTTGGAGATACGGCCGGGCTACCAGTTCAACGTGATGGTGACCAACGACCTCGTACTGCCGGGGCCTTACCGGAACTGAGGTAGTGAGCAACCGAAATGGAACCCAATGTCGAAGGTAAACGGCTGGCTCTGAGCTACCTCACGATCACAATCGGAGGATTCCTCAAACAGGAGATCGACGCGTACGTTGAGTACGCCCGCGAAGTCGCGCATCAGAAACTCGATCCAGAAGAGGTGGCGCGATCGATGGTGTGGCACTTCGTTGAGACCAACGAGGAATTCAGCGGGTGGCGCAAGACGCGCATGCACGAACGCTCACAACGACTGAAGCAAAGGAGTTGGAAAGATGAAGCTCAGACTCAAGGACAAGGATTTGCCGCCCGTGCAGTTGCGGCTCACGTTGCCGGGCAGCCTCAAGGCGTCGCTGGACGAATACGTGGCCTATTTGCACGCCAAGCTTCAGCGCGACACCGATTGCAAGGAAGTGGCGATCGAGATGCTGAAGCATTTCGTTGAAAGCGACCGGGATTTCAGGGTCTGGCGGAGCAGGCAGGGGGAAGGCGCGGAGAGGGCGACTCAGAAGGAGGAGAGGAACGGGGCAGCGGGGGCGATGCGGTCGTAGGGCAAGATAAAGGACTTGAAGTATGTCGCCCCTTTTTCACCGATTTGCCCCCGCTCTAGCTGAGGATTCTACATTTCACGGCATGAGCCCGTATTTCACAGAAAGACTGCCGCGCGGAGTGCGGATGCTGTTCGCTCTGACAAGCGTAATAGCAGCGATCGTCGCGGTCTTCTGGATGTTCCGTTTGCGGATCGCGCTCACCGATAGCGCGTGTCGGCCGGGAATCTACCGGATGGTGAATCATCCCATCTCGCGCGGCGATCTGGTGCTGGCCTGCCTGCCGCCCGAACTGGCGAGGCTCGCGCAAGCGCGCGGCTATCTCACCCGAGGGCCAGGGTGCCCCGACGGCATCGAGCCAGTCGGAAAACGATTGGGCGCATTGCCCGGAGACACCGTCGAAGTCACGCGCGATTACGTCACGATCAACGGGCATCGATTGGAGAACTCGGCCACGGTTTCGCGCGACACCCGCGGAAGATCGCTCACCCACGTGGCGCCAGGTCGATATCCAGTCCGACGAGATCATGTCTGGCTATTTGGAACGACTGACGCGCGCAGTTGGGACTCGCGCTACTTCGGTCCCGTGCCGATCAGGTCTGTCCGAGCGCAACTTGAACCGCTCGTTACATGGTGAACTCATGGCTGCGTACCAGCACACCAAAGAACAAGGTCTTCGCGTCCATCATCTGGCGAACCTTGGCGGATTGCTTGCGATCGCCGGCCTCGATCAGCGACCGCCCGACCTGTTGCTTGGAGCGTTTCTTGAGATAGCCAAACGACTTCCGGAACTATCGGCCGCGCGGATCGCCGAGATTGCTTCGATCGGACACGCGAAGCTCGACGAGCGAGCGAGCGCCAAGCGCGCCTGGAAGTCATGGCAGCGAGCCAAGGACCTGCACGCGGTCACGCTTACCAGCTTGCAGATCGCGCGTGTGATTGCGGCGCTGGGCGCCACGCCGCCGAGCGATAGCGCGCAACTGCCGAGCGCGATGGCTGCGCTTCTGAATCGGAGTGTATGATGAGCGACCTTCTGCGCAACGATCTGGAGATGAGGCCCCGGCCATTGCGCCGTCGTGGCGAGCGGCATCACATCCGGAAGCTTTGGTGGACGGCGGCTTCGCTGGGCTCTCGCCGATCACGGGGCGTCAGAATATCGCGCTTCGCCAGACGCGGCGCGGACGTAAGGCTCAACACCCGCTCGTATTTGCAACGAAGCGCCGTCAAGGTCTCGTATTCGCGCAACACCAAGTCGGTGTCCTGGGCGGCGCACGGGCGCTACCTCGCTCGGGAAGGCGCGCAGCAGAAGGGCGCCAAAGGGCTTGGCTTTGACGCCGGCCGCGATGACATCAACCTCACGCAGACGGCAAAGATGTGGCAGGAATCCGGTGACCTACTCATGTTCCGGATCATTGTGTCGCCGGAGAACGGTACGGAGATCGACTTACGCGACCACGCGCGGACGCTGATGGCACAGATGGAGTGCGATCTGGGAACGCGTCTTGAGTGGGCAGCGATCGATCACCACAACACCGACAATCCTCACGTCCACATTCTGCTCCGGGGGCGGGACGAGGCTGGGCAACCGCTCAGAATCGACGCGGACTACATCAAGTCCGGCATTCGCGAGCGCAGCGCCGAGATCGCGAGCCGTGAGCTTGGCCTCAGAAACGAACGGGACATCCTTGATGCACGCGGACGCGCAGTCGAGCGCATGCAGTTCACCGAAATCGACCGCGCCTTGATCCGCCGCGCAAACGACAGCGGGCTCGTAGCTTTCGAAGGCAAGCAACCGGGAGGCGCGGCTCAAAGAGCGCGACGCTCCCAGGACATAGCGCGCCTCTCGTTTCTCGAACGGAGCGGTCTTGCCTTCAAGGTCGACTCAATCAGTTGGCAGCTCTCGCCGGATTTGGAGAAGGCTCTGCGTGAACAACAACTGGCGACCGACATCATCAAGAGCCGCGCACGCCATAGCGATCGAATTCTCAACCAACGGGCTTCCATCCGGCTGACGAGGATTGAACCGGGCCAGCAGATCACCGGCCGTGTCGTCGGTACCGGACTCGAAAATGAAGCCACCGATCGGCGCTACATCATGCTTGAGAGTGCCGACGGCCAGCTCCACTACATTCGCCAGACGGCGGCGATGATTCGGGCGCGCGGCGAGGACCGCCTGAGAGTCGGCGAGACCATCACCCTGAGCGGCGGGGAATTCGAGAAAAACGGGAAGCGGCTTCGCTACGTTCGCATTCAAGATCACAGCAAAGGACGTACACCCTGATGGCAAACCAATTGCTGCCCTACAAAGTGCCGACAGCCGGCGGATCTACCGAACTTGCTGTCGCGGCAATTGCGATCGTCTCCTTCACCGCCATCTTTTCCTTGGCGGTCGCGACCGAACATGTCGCCGCGATGCTTGGCTACTCCGCCGTTCTTGGCACCCCGTTTATGACACTGCGGCCGGTCGGACCGATGTACGCCCCGTGGGATTTCATCTTGTGGGCGTGGAAGTGGCGCGACGTAGTCGCGGCCCGGCCAGTCTTTCAGTCCGGCATCCGGATATTCGAATATCCAACTCTTATCGTGGGACTCGCCACAATGATCGTCGTGGGCCTCAGCCGACGGAGCGGTTCTCACACCGGGGACCTTCACGGTTCCGCTCATTGGGCAAATCGACGCGACGTCAAAGCGACCGGCCTTCTCAACGCCAGCGATGGTGTTTATGTGGGCGCGTGGCAAAGCGGCAGAAAAATCCGCTATTTGCGCGACGCAGGTCCGGCCCACGTGCTTGCCTTCGCGCCGACACGCACCGGCAAAGGCGTCGGACTGGTTATTCCGACGCTGCTCGGATGGCCCGGCAGCGTCGTGGTTCACGACATCAAGGGCGAGAACTGGGCGCGCACTGCTGGATGGCGGCAGCAGGGGCTCGGAAGCTTGTGCCTCAGATTCGACCCCACATGCACCGACGCAACAGCCGCACGTTACAACCCGCTGTCGGAAATCCGGATTGGTCCCGAGGAAGTCAAAGACGCGCAGAACATGGCGGACATGCTGATCGATCCGGCCGGCAACACACCCCGCGATCATTGGGACCTGACCGGGCATGATTTGCTGACCGGCGTAATTCTTCACGTGATCCACACCAGCCCGCAGAAGACACTCGCCGGCTGTCTCAATTTTCTGAACCCGCCTGATCGCGACCAGGACAAGGCGCTCCGCGACATGATCGAAAACCCTCATGCCGGAGAGATCGCACACGCGGTCATCGCCGGGGCCGCGCAGGCCGTATTGAGCAAAAGCCCCAACGAACGGGCTTCGGTGCTGAGCGTGGCGACGCGATCTCTCGCGCTTTTCCGCGATCCGATCATTAACGCCAACACCTGCAAGTCGGATTTCTCGATCAGCGACCTGATGCATCACGAACGCCCGGTAAGTCTCTACCTTACCGTCCCTCCTTCTGATCTCACGCGAACCCGCACGCTGATGCGGCTCCTTCTTGCACAGATCGGCGCGCGCCTCACCGAGAAGCTAAACGGGGGAGAACCTCATTCATACAGACGCCGCCTGCTGCTGATGCTCGATGAGTTTCCAGCGTTGGGACGGCTGGACTTCCTGCAGAGTGTCCTCGCATACGCCGCCGGGTACGGAATCAAGGCTTATCTGATCGCGCAGGACCTGAGCCAACTCTATGCTGCGTACGGCCGCGATGAATCGATCATCTCCAACTGCGCGGTGAGGGTCGCCTTCACGCCGAACAAGATCGAAACCGCGCGGCTGCTTTCCGAGATGGCGGGAATCGCGACGGTGCGGCATCAGCATCGCACCCGCTCGGCTTCTCACGTCAGCGTCTCGGAACCTGAGAATCAACGCCCACTGCTGACTGCGGATGAGGCGATGCGGCTTGCCGCTGACGCAGCACTCGTCTTCGTATCCGGAAGTCCGGCGATCTACGGCACGAGAATTCGGTACTATCTTGATCCCGAATTCAACCAGCGAGCGAAGATTCGACCGCCGCGATTTTCGGATCGAATCGAGCACGCAGAATCTTTCGCGAGCTCGCCGGAGGCTCGAACTCCCGAAAAGCGAACAGAGCCGGCGCCGACAGCAGCGACTGCACACGGCGTGGATGGAACGCGAGAAAGAGAAAAGTCGATAACGCGTGAGGTCCAGACGGACAGCGCAATACCGCTCGACGGCCGCGAAAGGACCACCAGCGAGAGGTTGCTCTAATGAAACAGACCATACGCGCAGTCGCCTGCTACCTGACCGAGGCCGAGGCCGACGCGATAAAGCGCGCGGCGACCGCCTGCAACCTCTCGCTCTCCCGCTACCTGAGGCAATGCCTGCTCCATTACCAGAAGCTGATGACGGAGCAGCCTGCATTCGCATCCGCCGCCGTCTCGATTCCTCTTGCTGAGACGGAACAGCGCCTTTCGCGCAGCATCGATACACAGAGCAAGCGCATCACGAAGATTCACGAGCGACTTCAAATTCTGCTCGGCATGATTGATCGCTTCGCGCTCACTGCGCTTATCCACGCGCCGGAGGTTCCCACCGAACTCAGAGAGGCGGCCATCGCAAGCGGCAACCGGCGCTACCACAACTGGAGGCGCGCGGTTGAAGACCTTCTCCGGGGCGGCGAGCTATCAGCACTTGCCCCATCGGATGACGGCGATGGCGCGGAAGCCGAACGAGACGAATCCCAAGAGGTGCAGCCATGAGTCTGGCAGCGGTTCAATCGACGCGGTTGGATGAACGGCTCAGGCGTGAACTTGGCCCCAGCGTGCTAGCCGCTCTGAGCGACCCGGATGTGATCGAGATCATCCTCAATCCGGACGGCACGCTCTGGCTTGAATCTCACGCCGAAGGAATGCGGCCTGCAGGGGCGAGAATGCCGGCGGTTCAAGCTGAGCGGCTGATTGGAACTGTGGCGTTTGCGCTTAACACCGTGGCGAACGATCAGCGCCCAGTTATCGAATGCGAACTGCCGTTGGACGGAAGCCGCTTCACCGGCTGGCTGCCGCCGATCGTGAGTTCCCCTTCGTTCGTAATCCGAAAACACGCCCGGCTCATCTACACCCTCGACGATTACCTCGTCCACACCATCATCGACGCCAACCAGGCCGAAGTGTTTCGAGCCGCCGTTGCCAGACGCGAGAACATCGTACTCGCGGGCGGAACCGGCTCCGGTAAGACGACCCTCGCAAACGCGCTGCTTCATGAGATGGTTGGTCTCGGAAATCCAAACGAGCGCTTCATCATCATTGAGGACACGCTCGAATTGCATTGCGACGCACCCAACGTGATGCAGCTTCATACAACCGCGGCCGCGGACCTGACCTTCCTGACGCGCACCACGATGCGCGCGCGTCCAGACCGGATCATCATCGGCGAGGTTCGCGGCGCGGAGGCGCTCGCGTTGCTCAAGGCCTGGAATACAGGCCATCCCGGTGGCGTCACCACGGTGCACGCCAATAGCGCGAGCGCGGCACTCACGCGACTGAGCAGCCTCGTTCAGGAAGCAGGAGTGCCGCCCCAGCCGGAGCTGATCGCCCAGACCGTCAACCTCTTGGCCTTTATCACGCGGACGCCGCGTGGACGGCGCGTGACCGAAATGGTTCGTGTCGATGGTCACGATCCCGCCGTCGGTTTCAAACTCAGTTCGATAGGAGGTCGTCATGAAGTCGATCATCAATAGGTTTCACGCATGCGTCGGCACTTGGACTAGCAAGCTTAGCTACGCCGTCGCCGTGGCAACGATTCTGTGGCCCGCACAAGCGCTCGCCACCACCGGGATCGGCGTGTTGCCGTGGGACGCGCCACTGGCGACGATTCAGGGAGACCTGCAAGGAACCGTCGCCCACGCCGCGACCACGATCGCCGTCATCGGCTGCGGCCTCACGTGGACCTTTAGCGAGCACGGCACCGGCGCGCGGAAGATGTCCGCCGTGGCGCTTGGAGGAGCGGCGGCGCTCGGCGCAACCCAGTTGATGACGGCGCTGTTTCCGTTCGCGCCGGCACTTTTCTAGTAAGCCGGAATTGGTGCAGCGATGGACATCGAGGTTCAACGAACGCTGATCCATCAGGCGCTCACACGGCCGGTTTTGCTTGCCGGCGCCGAACGACGCCTTGCGATCCTGAACTGGCTGATGGTCGCAGCACTTATCTTCGGCGTGGGCCTGCATCTATACACGGTCGCGATAGCGACGATCCTAGGCACCGCAGGCCACTGGGCGCTCAGGCAGGCAGCTAAGTTCGACGCGCAACTGAGCGAGGTGTACATCCGCCATCTGCATTATCAGCGGTACTATCCGCCGCGCGCCGCAATCACCGCCCCGCCCGCACCCGTTCATCTCACAGTCCCGAAGCTTCGGAAGTATTAGGGGAAGGTAATGATGTTCAGAGAATTCAGAAACCTTCGGCGCAAGTCAGATCGACTTGGCGGCTTCCCCGACCTTATCAACTACGCGGCGCTCATCGATCCCGGCATCGTTTTGCTGAAGGACGGTTCGCTTCTGGCCGGCTGGCGCTACAGCGGACCCGACCTCAACTCCGCAAGTCCAGAGGAAATGACGGCGCTCGTACACCAGGTGAACGCCGGTCTCGCGCGCTTGGGCGAGGGCTGGATGATGAATGTTGATCTCATCCGCAAACCGAGCATCGGCTATCCGGAGGCCTGTGACTTCCCGGATCCCGTAACCGCGCTGATCGATCACGAACGCTGGCTTCACTACACGGCGGAAGGTAATCACTTCGAGAGCCGCTTCGCGCTCACGCTGACCTGGACGCCGCCAACCGAGATGCAGTCGCGCGCGGCGGCCCTGCTCTTCCAAGGCCGTAGAGCAACCGATTGGGAAGAGACTCTTGATCTTTTCCGGCGTAGTCTCACCGAACACGAAGATGCTCTCAGCGCCCGACTGCTGATGCAGCGCATGGACGACGCGGAACTCCTGTCGCACCTCAACTCCTGCATCAGCACCCGCCACGATCCAATCAGACCGCCTGTAGAAGGTCACTACCTCGACGTTCTGCTCGGCAATCATGAATTCCACGCGGGCTTCCAGCCAATGCTGGATGACCTTCACGTCCGGCCGATCGGCCTGACTGGCCTTCCGCTTCATTCCTGGCCCGAAGTGATCGCGTTCCTCGACGAGCTTGCAATTCCGCACCGATGGTCCACGCGATTCATCTTCCTCGATCCGGCCGAAGCCGAGCGCGCTCTTCGCATCCAGCGGCGCAACTGGTTCCAGAAGCGCCATGGACTGGCCGGCATGATCAAGCAGGTGTTCAGCAACGGCGCGCCTCAGAGCTTCGAGAACAAAGACGCGCTCGCTATGGCCGAGGATGCGGACGATGCGCTCGCCGAGGCGAGCTCGAACCGGGTCCGCTTTGGATATTACACAAGCACCATCATCGTGATGGACGAGAATCGTTCGGTAGCCGAGTCCAACGCGAGAGAGATCGCGAAGCAATTGCAGCACCATGGCTTTCCCGCTCTCATCGAGCACGTCAACGCGAACGAGGCCTATCTGGGCTCGCTTCCCGGCCATGGCTACCGCAACGTGCGGCGGCCACTTATCCACACGAGAAACCTCGCGGACCTCATGCCAACGACCAACGTCTGGCCGGGAGAGGAGATCAACCCGTGTCCCTTCTATCCGGAGAACAGTCCGCCGCTCTGCTACGCGGCAACCACGGGCGGAACGCCTTTTCGCCTGAACCTTCACGTTGGCGACATTGGCCATACCCTGATCTTTGGTCCGACGGGCTCCGGCAAATCGACCCTGCTCGGCCTGTTGATCGCGCAGTTTTTCCGCTATCCAGACGCACAAGTCTTCTGTTTCGACAAAGGACTGTCGGCATTCGTGCTGACCATAGCCGCGGGCGGCGACCATTACGATCTGGGAGAGAGCGAAATCTCCTTCTGTCCGCTTGCAAATGTAAACGACGACAACGAGCGGATGTGGGCACAGGATTGGCTCGAAACCCTGCTCAACTTGCAAGGCGTGACACTCCTTCCACAGAACCGCAACGCCATCTGGCGCGCCCTGCAGCTCTTGGGCGACAGCAGACCTGACGCCCGAACCATTACGGATCTTGTTCGCTTGCTTCAGGATCAGCCGCTCCGCGACGGCCTTGACTTCTATTCCCTTCACGGTCCTATGGGTCGCTTCCTCGATGCTGACAATGACGCGCTGGGCGACAGCCGATTCCAGACGTTCGAGATCGAGGCGCTGATGGCGATGGGTGAAAGGGTCCTGTTGCCGGTCCTCACATATCTCTTCCACCGGATCGACCAGCGCCTGGACGGAAGGCCAACGCTAATCGTGCTCGATGAAGCATGGGTGATGCTGGCAAACGGAACCTTCGGTTCCAAGATCGAAGACTGGCTGCGGACCCTGCGCAAGAAGAACGCCGCAGTCATCCTCTCCACCCAGAGCCTGGTTGAAGTCGCAAATTCGCCCCAGCGCAACGTGATTCTCGAGTCGTGTCCGACCAAAATTCTGCTACCGAACCCCGAGGCGCAAAATCCGGCGACTGCCGAACTCTACCGCAAGTTTGGACTCACAGGCAGGCAGATCGAGATGCTGTCCCTAGCAGTCCCGAAGCGCCAGTATTACTACCTCTCACCCGCCGGCCGCCGCCTTTTCGATCTTGCGCTAGGAAAAGCCACGCTGGCCTTCATCGGTTCCGGATCAAAGCCAGACATTCTTCAGGCGCGTGAGCTAATCGCAAAGCACGGAGACCGATGGATGGCTGAATGGCTTCGGGCGCGCGCTCTGCCCTCATGGGCAGACCATCTCGACAACCTTTACGGACACGCCGAAGAGCCGGTGCCGGAATTGGTGACCCGCAACGGTCACGCCTACCGCAACGGTGATCTCCGCTTCAACGAGGCTCGCCTGACAATGTCATGACCAGGGAGGAAACAGACGTGAGACACTCGCGCGAATATCTGTTGTGGTTTTTCGGCGGCCTGATCCTCTTTCTGGTCTTCCTGTTCATCACACCCAGACGCGCTCACGCGCAGTTCGGCGGGGGAACCCAGATCGTCTTCGACCCGAGCATGTTCGCCCGGCAATTGCAGCAGCTTCAGCAAGAGACGCAGACCGTCGTCACCGAAGCCCAGCAACTCCAGTACATGATCAAGAACACCACCGGCGGGTATGCTGGCGTGTGGCAATCGAGCCAGTCCATGCTTGACGAACTGGGCGGGCTCATTCAGCAGCAGGGCGGTCTTTCCTACACGCTTGGCAATCTGCAGTCGCAATTTCAGCAGCAGTTTCCCGGCTACGCCGTTCCGCAGAACCCTGACCGGCAGGAAGCCCAGAACATCACGACCACGCTGAACACGCTCAACGGCACTCTGGCGGACGCGCAGGGCCAAGCGCAGAATTTCGCCAACGAGCAGGCCCAATTCGCCCAGCTCGAAGGCATGAACCGAACAGCCACCGGACGATTGCAGGCTATCCAGGTCGGGAACGAAATCGCCTTGCAGCAGGCGCAGCAGATTCAGATGTTAAGGCAGTTGGTCGTCGCCATGATCAACGCACAGAACGTGACCGCCGCCAATGCGATCAACCGGCAAGCAGCCGAGGACGCTAGCACCCAGCAGTGGCTGACCGCGGGACCGACGATACCATTCTCGACGACCATGCCTAGCAACGGGCTCGGAGCCGGCACCCCATAGATGGAGACCATTATGAAGGGACTCGTATTCTGTCTCTTGGCTGTCCTTCTCCTCGTGTCCTGCAAGGGCAAATCCGACACCAGCGCGCCGCTAGCGGCGCTGCAGTCCCCCAATGCGGCCGAAAACTACGGCGACCAGTTCTGGAACGACCAACTTCAGAGAAAAACGGAGCTTTGGAGCAAGGCCCTCAACTTTTGCCAGCAGCCAGACCACAAGTTCTTGATCAACTGCCAGCCTGTGCTGGCAGCCGCCGCGCCTCGAGTTCCGTTCTCCGCAACGATGCCCTCTAACGGCCCCGGTAGTTGGCCGCCTACAAGCGAAGAGCGGTGATAGCCCAGGGGCAGATCTCTGACAGGAGATCACCGTGAACAATCTAGACAATATTGCTCAAACGTTTCAGTGGGCCGGACAGCGCTACATGGCCATCATGCAGCCCTTCGCCGAGAAGATCTTTCTCGGTCTCGTCCTCATCGAGATCATCATCACCTGCTTCCATTTTCTCGCCGATCAGGACGAGGCCACCCGCTTACTGGCCGAGTTCGTAAAGAAGTCTCTTGCGCTCGGTTTCCTGTATGCTTTGATCGTCAATGCGCCAATCTGGTTCATGGCGATCGTCCATGGTTTCGAGGAAATAGGCGGCATTGCAGCCGGCATTCCCAGTCTCAGTCCAAGCACGGTCTTCGGCAACGGCTTAGCGATGTTCCAGACCATCTATCGCGGCTTTGGAAGTCTCGGATGGTTCCACGTTACGATCGCATCGCTGATTGCTCTCGTTGCGGGACTAATCATGTTCCTCTCGTTCGCTCTCATCGCCGGACAAATGCTGCTGGCTTTGTCCGAGGCCTACGTGGGTATTGGCGGAGGAGTCCTGCTTCTCGGCTTTAGCGGTTCACGCTGGACGATAAAATTCGCAGAAGGCTTTCTCGGTTGGATTGCGGGCGTAGGTGTCAAACTCTTTTTTCTATATTTGCTGGTAGGGGTAGGGATGACCATCACGGCGGGCTGGAACGCCGCATTGACTGGCTGGACCATCGCTGACCCAACGTTGCCGCTGACCATTGCGGGAGCGGCACTTATCTTCATGCTGCTCGCGTGGACGATTCCAAACACCGCTGCATCTATTGTCGGCGGTGCAGTCTCTTTGAATCTGAGCCATGCCTTCGAAGCTGCAATGGCCGGCTACGGCTTGGGCCGGATTCTGACCAGCCAAAAGGCCGCGGGGGCTGAATCTGCTTCCTCAGCGCAAAGCGGCCACTCGCTGGGCGCAAGCCTCGAAGCCGGCGACAAAGCCGCCGCCAACAACTCCGCTCGCTCGGCCTCGTCTCCCCCTACAGTCCGAATACCCGCAGGATCCAACGGCGGCGCTTCGCCTACCCAAAGCGGAAACCAAACGGCTCGTATGGGCCACGGTCCGGCTACTCAACAAGCGAAGCGGAGCGCACAGACCTCCCTGCTTTAAAATTCGAGGGCACGGCCGGATTTCGCGATCCCGGCTGGATTCCGGGTCTGAAGGATATGTTTTATGCCCGTCCTCCCAGTAGCTGCTTTCACCGTTTGGTGAAGGGCCGTTTCTGATGAAGGGCTCCTCAGAGCGTTGACCATCACCGTTCGCGCGGAGCCTCTTTACATGCAGCCTTGAGGTGATTATTATTCGCGATATAGCTTCGTTGGTGAACGTTTAGGACGAAGCGTGAAAATATTCCGCGCCGAGGCCGCTTAGGCGAGGAGCCCGGCCGTTTTGAAGTTCGTTGATGAATTGAGTTTTGTGATGAATTACCGCAAAGTTTCCGATGAGTGAAAAGAATTCTCGTTCGGTGACAGATTTTCGCGGTCGCTCGCTGCCCGAGCCAGCGCGTCCCGTCGGCTATGCAGCCCTAATCGAACGCTATCATCTCCAACTTCCGTTGCCTCCGCGACTCGCCGCAGTCGCGTCCCGGCACCACCCCGCCTCAACCGAAGCCTGGCAACTCTTCACTCCTCGACACGCACCAGACGACACACTCAGCGGACATTTGGAGTTTGCCCTTAAATGGGAAGGCGTCGATCTCGGTGTTCTGGCCGCGCTCTTCAAGGTGGTACCGGACGCGGAGATTGCTGCCGCTGTCCGCTCCAAGCCCACCGGCGCCTACGCTCGGCGCCTCTGGTTTTTGCACGAGTGGCTGACCGGCCGGCAGCTCGACATAAGGGATCCGGGAAAGGTGCGCGCGGTCGCTGTCGTCGACCCGACCAAGCAATTCGCCGTCAAACGCGGCGCGTTGTCGTCGCGGCACAAAGTGATCGATAACCTTCCAGGCACGCGCGCGTTCTGCCCGATGGTGAGGCGCACCGAGACGCTCGAAGGGTACGGGGCAAAACGCCTCGACAAAGTTGCGCGCGAGGTTGTGGGCCGCATTCACGCCGACATCATGGCCCGTGCGGCTGCATTCCTGCTCCTCAGCGACAGCAAGTCCTCATTTTCGATTGAGGGCGAACTGCCATCTCCGAAGCGCGCAGCGCGATGGGGTCAGATCATCGGTGAGGCGGGTTCGCGCAAGCTGAGCATCGCCGAGTTTGAAAGATTGCAGCGGATCGTGATCGGCGATATGCGGTTCGTGCGCCTTGGACTCCGCTCCGAAGGTGGATTCGTGGGAATGCATGACCGCACGAATAACGAGCCGCTCCCGGATCACATCAGCGCGCGTCCCGAGGATCTAAGGAGCTTGGTTGAAGGAGTGATTGCGTACGTCGCGCGTGCGATCGATGGCGGCGTCGATCCCGTGGTAGTCGCGGCAGCGGCTGCGTTCGGATTCGTTTACGTCCATCCATTCAGCGACGGAAACGGAAGGGTCCATCGCTGGCTCATCCATCACGTGCTCGCTGCGGCGGGTTATAATCCGCCGGGCGTGATTTTCCCTGTGAGTGCCGCCATTCTGCGGGATATCGACGGCTATCGCGAAATTCTCGAATCGTACTCCCGCCCTTTGCTGGAACACATAGACTGGCGCGCTGCGCCAAACGGGAACATCGAGGTTTTGAATGACACCGGCGACTATTATCGGTATTTCGATGCGACTGCGCACACCGAGTTTCTCTATCGATGCGTAGAGCAGACGATTGAGCGTGACCTTCCGGACGAGGTCGTTTACCTGCAGGCCTACGATCGATTCGCGCGCGGCGTCCAGGAAATCGCCGACATGCCCGCCGAAACGATCGAGCTCTTGCATCGCTTTCTGCGCCAAGAGAGTGGTCGATTATCGAAGCGCGCTCGGGAGAATGAATTTGCGGCGCTTACGGATCTAGAGGCGAAGCAGCTAGAGGCCTTGTACCGTGCTTCGTTCGGGTACAAGCAACCAACGCCAGAAGCATGAAAGAACCGACTCGAAACCCACGCACGAAAACCTCGGCCTCATATGTAAAATCTAAACGGCAACGGAGGCGCGTTCATTCCCTTGGGTGAGGCGGTTAAAATTTCGCCGACGCGGTTCGCGAACTTCAGAGTGACCGGCAGTCCGCTGGAGTAGTCGCACGCGTTGTAGTTGATTTTCGTCAGGGCGAGAATATCGCGCATTACTGTCGTCAGATCGCCATTGCCGCGGTTCATTTCGATATGGATTGGCTTCGGAGTTTCGAAGCCAGGGTACGTGCGCAGACGTGGTATATAGCCCGTTGTCCAAAGAAATCCCTCCCTTTGGGAAATCCCTACTGCCGTACCCCTGAGTACCGGCACGGACACGTCTGGTCGAAAGAGTCGTAAATCCTGGGATGGTCGAATACGAACCCCTACGAGTATTGTTTCGCTAGGCACACCTGATTGAAAGCCAGCCCATTCCTCATCGGAAAATCTTTGTCGAGCATGGATAAACAGTTCCGCTGGAGGGCCGCCGTGGTCCTTTTTGTATGCATCGAGCACCTGACTCACCAAGTCGCCGGCGGCGGCACGGTTAAGATGAAATTCACGCTTCTGCTCCGAATACCAGGGGCCGAGCGCGCCCCGAAAAACGACACCGTTGCCGGAGTTTAAGAACATCTGAGCGGCGCAGCAGGCATCGCCGCGCTGAGCGGGAGAGGGGTCTTCTTTAAAGACCAAGCCGACATAGCACACTCGAGGACGAACGTTCGCTAGTTGCCATGGTTGACCTCTAGCTTTGAAATATAGCGTGGTCCCGAAGTTCCAGGCGATTTTTGCGAGCTCTTGTAGCGAGCGTCGCGGATTGCCGAAGTTATCGAGATCGAGCGTGGGGTCGAGCGTCGTTTCGCGCACAACCTGGACGACAACCTCTTTGTGCAAGAGTTGGGCTTTCAGTTGATGATGGAAATTTCTCGCGAACAAGTAAGTTTTCGCCTCTTCCTCCATCTCAGGGAACAGCGCTCCGCCTCGGAGAAATTCGGCTGCGGTCTTTTCCGACATCAAGGTTGCCTTCGTAGCGTCCTTGGGCCCGATGACCTCGGGTCGTCCATACCTGTGAACAATTTCCGGAACGACGACGCACCATACGTCGGGGCGCGATTCTTCAGTGCGCAAATGTTCCAGGATTTTGTCTTCGTATAGCTGGACGGTTTTCCTGACCGCCTCGGTACGGTTCGAAATGCTGACGGCATTCTTGATGGCAGTGTCGCCAAGTACGATTGACGCAACGGGCTCGGTTTCGAGTCTTGCCTCGAAGCACGCTTGAAACCCCGGCCATCCCGCTGTGTGAAAGACACGCGGGTTTTCAGTGGGAATCCTGCCGGTCAGCTTCTTCAGCCAGGTCTTCAGAAGCCTGATCCCAGTCTGCGTTCCGATTACGCCGACATTGACGACCTCAGGACTGCCCTTTATCTTGACCGGACCGTAAAGGAAGAGACCGTCCTGGGGGTGCTCAAGGCACTGACCTTTACCGAACTCTAAAAGTGGCTCCTCGATGTATTGAGCGGTGATCATCGAACTCATTCGTCTTCTTCGTTCTCGTCCAGATCGTCGTCGTAATCGTCCAGGACAGCGCTTTGAATGATGTTGCCTTCCTCGTCTTCTTCGGACGGAGGTGGCGGATCTATGGCCTCATAGGAAACGGGGACATCCACGAGCATGGGAGTCCCTGCGAGTTGAAAGGTCTCGCTTCCAGCAGTCAACGCGATCTGTTGGTTTCCGTCTCCCAGAAAACTCATTGCAGCCAAAAGCCGGTCTCTCCAGACGTCGTTCCACCAAGAGCGCGTCAGTCGCCGGCGCCGTCTATGGGTCCTGTCACCAGGAAGGGGCGTGCGACCATCCTTGGTTAGGACCAGGTTCGCGTGTACGCGATAGACCAGTTCCGGCCAGAGGCGCGGTTTCACTATGAGGCAAGTATGCCAGCGGAGTGCCTTAAACTTGCCGCTTAGAGCCCTCCGGTGAGGTCTTCCGTCGGCGCCCTCGAACACGACTCTGCCGCCCGGCACTAGACCATCGGGGAAAAACCATCCAAGGTCTCTGTTTGCGAACTCCACAGATAGCAGTCCCCGGCTCTGTGCGAGTTTCGAAAAGTGTTGTCGTAGTAAATCAACGGCATGATTTGTGGCTCCCGAGCGTTCAGCTAACGGTCCAGTATCGTCGCCGGAGATAAAATCCATAAAGGGACAGTCGTAGGCCGTGGACCAAGTCAAGGGAAAGGGCCCGGCTTCGGAAAACGCGGCGGGGTCGACAAAGCTGCCAACGAGTCGTCCAAGCGGAACATACGGACAACGGCAGTCACTGAGCCAAGCAGTCAACTGGGCTTGCGAGCCGTCAAAGCGATAGTACCGAACGCTCTTTGGCGGTTCAGAAATGGGAAACCAATTGGTGAGACAAGACTCGCGCTGATGAACGACAAGTCGGCGACCGTCTTCCCGAGCTTCAACGATGGCGCTGAGGATGGCAGCATCGGGCGACGGAGATCGCGGTACAGCGGTCTCGGAAAGAGCCGTGAATAGATCGTCGAGGCAGTTGTACCACTGGGGATAGGCGTCAAGGATATTTCCCCGTACAAATTCCGGTGGCGCGTCGGTGAACCGCACGTCATCGGCGCGAATAGGGATCATGAATTTGGGATCCGAGAGGCGCTGAGCAACGATGCTGCCGATCGCCAATTCCCGTTTTACCCCGGGTTTCGTGCAGTTTTTTGAAAAGACGACGATCTGCTTTATGGCATCGTTTCGAAGAATTCGATCAATTTCACCCCAGAAATCATCACCTCCGCGGAGTCGCTGTTTGTCGACCCAGACCCGATACCCAGCAGTGGCGAGCTTCGAAGACAGCCAGAGCGCGAAGTCATTATCTTCAGGAGCAGCGTGGGTGATGAAGACGGTAGTTCTCATCGCAAAGTTCTACCTATTGGCTCACTTTGAACCACGCCTTGGATGATCCTGCAGGAGCGGCGTGCGGCGTCAGTGTATGCGCGGACAAACACCGTGCGTCAGCTCGCGCGGGCCAAGTGCTCGGTAACCGCCAGCCAGCAGATGAGACGCCCTTCGTCCTTCTCGATCGGTGGCAGCCACGCTGCCGACTTGAATGGTTGAAGCCCAAGGTGACTCAGGGAACCCGTCGGGTATTTTGCAACCCGACCGCCGAGAGAAGATCTGTTAGGTCGAATCGGCGAATATGCCGGAGCGAGACGCCATCTACCACATCAGTGAACAATTGCCGCTTTTGCGTCAAAATCTCCGCGACTCGCTCCTCGACAGTGTCGGAACAGAGATAGGAGTATACATGCACTGGTTTCGCCTGCCCTATGCGGTGTGTGCGGTCCTCAGCCTGGGATTCGACTGCCGGGTTCCACCAGCGGTCAAAGTGGAACACGTAGGATGCAGCAGTAAGATTCAAGCCGATCCCGCCGACGCGAAGTGACAGCAGCAGCAGTTTGCGCTCATGTTCCCGCTCGAACTGCCGGATCACTTCGGCACGGGCTTCAACAGGGAGATCACCCGAGAGCACCAGCGGATGGAACTCGTTCAGTTCTCGAGCAAGTCGCTTGACCCCGAACGGCTCTGTAGCGAATTGTGAAAAGACAAGAGCGCGCTCTCCACTAGTGACGACCCGCTGCAGACGCTCGCGCAAGTCGATTAGTTTGGCTGAGGCCCCTGTCTCCGGACAAAAATTGCATATCTGCTTTAACCGCAGAATAAGCTCCAGCACGTGATTGATTCGAAGATCGGCGCCGAGGCTTGCGAGTCGGATGATGCCCTCCCGTTCGGCGCGCTCATAAGCTAGGCGCTGTCGCGGCTCTAGATCGACGAGCACCTGAACCGGGAGCTTAGGAGGTAGATCGTGCAGCACGTCGGCCCGCCGACGCCGCAATTGGACCTCGCCTAATAGGCGACGTAGCCCCCGGGCGAAAGTGCCTGGACGGAAGCGACCTGGAGCGACAAAGTCAAGAATTGAAATCAAGTCATCCAGACTATTCTCAAGGGGCGTCCCGCTCAGCGCCCATCCGTACCGGCGCGGGAGCCGCTTAACCGCCCGAGAAATGTCGGCGTCCGGATTTTTGATTCGTTGCGCCTCGTCGATTATCACTACGTCCCAGTCATGGTTGCCGTGACCGCTATTGCCAAGATCGGTCCGTACAGTCTCGTAGCTGGCTATGTACACCTGCGCCTTTCCGCGCCATATTGCGTCCCTTGCACTGGAGGTTCCAAGCACAGTGAGCAGACGGAGTTCGGGCGCCCAGAGTCGAAATTCGCGCCGCCATTGCAAGACTAGGCCGGCCGGGGCCACCACCAGCACCACTCGCGCCGCACCGGCGGCGAACAGGCACCGTAGCGCGGCAATGGCTTGGATCGTCTTGCCGAGTCCCATTTCGTCGGCAAGCAACAACGACGGCTTACTGATCAGGGCGCGCACGCCGCTCGCCTGGTATGGAAAGAGAGGGTGCGGCCAGGTCAGTCCGAATTCGCCGCCGCCGGCACTGCTGACAGTCTGTGTGGGCTCTGTCATTCGTCGTCCGGATCGTCGCCGCTCGGCTCGGCCACTAGCTCCATGTCCTTGTTCTCCTCGTAGTCAGGAGCGACATCCACCGTTTCAATCTCAGGTCGGCTATTGTACAACCGCTCAAGGTCCCAGGTCGTAATCCACGACTTGATATACTGGCGCATCGACTTCGCTGCTGTGATTTCGCCGACGTCAGCACCGGCAACATCCCACCCATACGCATCGGAGTAGAAGCCGCGTATCTTATTCAGGCTGACCTCCAACAAGGCCGAATTTGGGGCCTGCAACAACACCTGCTTCTTTTCCAGCATCTCCATGCCGAGTCGCGCACGGTCGGCGGTTCTCCGCTCGTTCTTATCTACAAGCTTAAGCGGTACTTGTTCATCGTCGCGCCGCTTGTTAATCACCTCGCTGGTGAAGTCATCCGTAATAGCCGCCACGGTGACCACGCCGGGGACTCTTTCCTCGGCATCGAGACCTAACCAGCGAGCTAATTCGGCATAACTGCGCCCACGTTGTAGAACACTGTAACGACCGATCAACTCGACCTCATCGAGTAATAGAACCCAGCCGCTATATCCTGCAGCTGCGATAAGACGCGGCACGAAGCGTAACCGCTGGCGAGTCAGGTCCGGTTGCTTAATAGTCTTTAGAGGGAAAAGCTTCACCGCCCCCACTTCACGTAGCCATTGCCTGACGTTGGCAAAGCTGAGCTTGCCCCCGGAGAAAAACCGGGCCATCTGCTGTATCCGCTCCGGGTTGGTGTTTGGATGCGGAAACAGATGAAGCAGGGCGGGGAACAAAGCTGAGAGTTCGGCCTCCGCACTTTCCGCCCACTGGGCGAGGTCATCATACGCGTCACTCTTGGGTCGAAGCTTCGAAAGTACCGCCGTCATGGCATCGTCATTGAGGTTGGGCACGGTGGCATTTCGAATCGCGGAAACATAGAGCTTCCTGAGATCAAATAGTGGGGTCTCTTTGCTGATGACCACCCAACTGACGATAAAATTCTCGTTCAGTGCGAGTTCCTTCAGATATCCGAGCAGATGTGACTTGCCGGCTCCAAACCCGCCGGCGATGACCTGGCCAGTCGGCTGCTCTCCATCTTTGAGTCGCTGCCGGCAGAACTGGAGATTCTCCACGAAGCGCTCACTGATTTCATTTTCAGTCGTACCGAGCAGTCGAATTGCTGCGCGATTAGGCACTCCTGCCCGTAATGCCTCGATAGCCCGACGTTCTTCGCTCATCGGTGGATCTTCTCCCTCGGCTCAATTGCTCGGTTCAATGACGACCATTGGCGCTAAAGGATTATCCTGCGCGCGAGCACGCACGTCGTCCCAAATTCGCATTTTTAGCGCCGTATAGGCATCGACGCTGCGCTTGCGATCGTCACCAATGAAGGCATTGTCCGCAGACACCACTACGAAAAAGCGCTCGAACTGATCCGCATCGTCTACCAACTGGCGCAGCACCTCGTAAGCGTCCATCACCGCGCCCGACGTGTAACGCACACCATCAGCCACAAGCGATGCGGTGCGCGTCAACTGGCGGATATCGAGGGAAAGCAACAAGCCCTTGTGACCAGCGAGAGCGAGCCACCGACACAGAGACCGCAACATAGCCCGCGCATTATGCCTGGTGATCCGCGAGTAAATGTTCGCGTTCTTCAGCGGGCTGAGCATTCGCAGTTCACCCCGCAACCATTGCAGGATTGGCGCTACTCCCTCACCGCCATGTCCCGCTGGGGCCAAGCGATTGAGGCACAGCTGCATGACAGCAATACGAAAATCCTGTGCCATGCTGGTATCGTTCATCAAGTCGGCGGTGAGCCATCTGTTGAATTCGCGGCGCAGAATAGTAGCGTCCACCTTGTTGGCCTCGGCAATCTCCGTCAGAGCGACGGGCTGGCCTGCGCTGGGCCATCGGTATCCCTGGCGCTGGAATAGCCCTTCTACGAAACGCTGCGCATCCGCCTCCCAACTGATCTGTCGAGATACCGCGAAGAACACGTCTTGAATCATGTGAAGCTTGGCCGTGGCGCTATTGATATTGATCAAGACAAGGCCGTGTTCTGCGGCTCGGCCAATCAAGTCCGCGTTAAGGGCGCCAATGCTAGCCTCGTCCGCGACCAGAAACTTAACCGCAGCTCCACCATTTACTATGAAGTCGCAGAGGTATTCCTTGTCGATCAGCTCAAGCCACTCTTTTAGCTTCACGGCCATGGTTCACTCCTTGTCGAACCTGATGCCGACGTAGATCTTCTCGACGCCTTGCTGATCGACTACGGTCAGCCGCTGACCAGTGACCTTCGTACCGGTCGCGGCAGGCAAGGCAAACCGCCGCCCGTCTTTCGTACGCAGGTCGGGTTGCCTGTCGAGCAAGTGGATGTCGCGTGCGAATTCCTCCTTCGGATATTCGCGCTCGGAACCCGGCAACAGCGTCAGGAGTTCATATAGCTTGATCAATGGCACTACCGGACCATTGCCTCGCACCTCCGGCGTCCACTCACGCAGGATTCGGCGGTCGAGCCGGGAGTATGCGTCAAATAGAGTGTCTAGGAGTTTCTGCTCGTTGAAGCGCTGTGGCCGCTTTTGTCGCTCCAGCAGCACCCTAACCAATTCACGCGGCCTCAGACGGCGTTCTGGTTTACGATCCACCATCACGGCCATGTCTTTGGCCGAAAGAGTTAGCAACATCGGAAAACAGTAAAGACGGCCGTCTCGCTCGAACAGCTTTAATCCGGCACGGTCGGCTTCCTGCAGCAGCTCTCTCAGATATCCTCCTTCCGCGAAGGAAGGCTCAACTTCGAATTTCCACGAGGAATCCGCACTTGCCATTTCTTCCGCGAATCGCTTGGCAGCATTGCGTCCCTCAGCAAGGCTTCTGCTCAAATCGCGAAGTTGACCGACCTTTGCACCACTCTGGGCCTTTTTGAGCTCAGCCAATGCAACTTTTGCGGCCTTGGAGGCCGCCGCAAGCTGGTTCTCGAGAGCACTCAATTCCTGTTCAAGACTCGAAGCCATTACGTCATCCTTGCCAGTTCTGTCGAACCATTATCCCTGTTCAGCGACAACCGCTGTCGTCCAGTCTGCAATTGTCAAGACGCTTATGTTGGCCGATTCTTTACCGCCAGCCAGCAGACGAGACGGATTTCGTCTTCGTCGATTGGCGGGAGCGGTGGAGCCGGCTTGAACGGTTCGAGGCCGAGTTCCTTGACCTTTGTCGCAATCGCGATTGAGGCCTCGGAACCCTTGGCTCCGTCAAGGCAGTCGCGAATCTGGCGTTCAATTCGCGCACCCCACGGCGCCTCGATAGACTCGATGAGCCGATCAACCTGCTCCTGCGTAAATCCCGGTGGCGGATACTTCCGAACGTGATCAGCCGCCGCCTTCATCCCCGCCTTGACCCGAGGCTGCAAGTTCGCGGGGTCAGTCGCGAACTTCCACTCCTCGAAGATGTCGCGCCGCGCACATTCCCAAGCACCATACGCGGCTTCCCGAGCATTATCCGGGACGTGGCGTGGAGTATCGTCTTTGCACGCGATCAGTTTGAGACAGCCGAGGGTGTCTTTGACAATCGCGTCGCCATCGGCGGGCACGAATCTCAGAAAGACACGCTCTCCCACCTTGGCACAGAAGAAATGGCCGGTCGTGCGGCCATTGATGAACCCCGATCCCGCCCCCCAGGGCAGTTCCGTGATCGCCTTTTCGCCGTAGCGCTCCAAGCCCTTGCGGAGTTCCTGCCGGTACTCCTCGCCTGAGTGCGCGAAGGGATCTTCGCCTGCGTTTTCAAGGATGGTCGCGTCTTCGTTCTTGAGCTTTTCGATCTCTTCGCGAGTCTCGGCAAAGACCTGCTCGCCGGTCGCCGCTCCTGGGATAACCTCGTGCTCGACGCCAATGCTCGCCGCTGCCTGCTTGAGTTTCCTACGGATTCGCGATTCCAAGTCGAGCAGATCGTTCAGCCGTTTGTCGGGGAAGAAACAACGGACGAACACGTCACGATGGGGACTGCCGATCCTATCGATTCGTCCATGCCGCTGCACCAGGCGCATCGGGTTCCACGGCAAATCGTAGTTGATGATGTTCCGCGCCTGCTGGAGGTTGACGCCCTCAGCCAAAACGTCGGTCGTCACGAGGATATCGTAAAGGTCCTCGTCGGCTCCCGGTGGGGCGTCGCTCGATTCCGGCGTGAAACCAAACACCGCCCTCGCGCGCGAGATACCGTCGCGCGTTTCGTCGCCGACTACCGAGACCATTCGACCTCGATAGGCGGCGAGCCGGCGGTCGGTTTCGAGAACATTTCTGAGATGCTCGGTAATCCAATCGACGGTATCTGCGAAGTACGAAAAGACAATTACTTTTCGCCTGTTGCGGGTGTCCTGCTCATCGAGGCCTTCTTTTGTCGCATGTTTATCGATTTCAACCAGCGCGTTGATCAGACATTCCAGCTTCGGATCGGCTTCACGCTTCACGCTCGCCGCGCGGCTGGCGAAATTTCGCAACAGGTCCCGATCGTGCTGTACGTCGGCGCGGAGACGGTCCACCTCGTAACCCTTCACGCTTACCGCGCCGGTCGTTCGAATCAGGTCGTCGAGGGCTTCATCGTTATCGGTTTGTTCCCATTCTTCGATGGCTTCGGCGGTCAGAATCACGCCTTTGTCGAGGCCTTCAAGGAATGCGTCGTGCGCGCGAGCCATCTTTTCCGCAGTCGTGGCGAACGCATGACCGGATGACTCGAAACGCTTGAGCAACGCGGAGCGTAGCAGTCCGATTAGCGCCGCTTCGCTAGGATCTGGCGGTGCCCCGTGACGATATTGACCCGAACCATACCGCGCGAGCGTAAGCTGCGGCTCGCCTTCCTCAGGTGCCACCGCCGCTTTGAAGTCCTCGAAGAAGCCAGGCAGGCGGTCGTCGAGGGTATAATTGATGGCCTGAACGTGGGGCGTCGGGAATTGAACTGGTATCTCGTGTCCCCGCGAATCACGCACCCGGTCGTTTGGATAGTATCGCCGCACAAAATGGCGCGTGCGCCGCACCGTGGTTGAATCGAGCACGTCGAAAAGTGCGTCGGGTGAGAGGTCATCCGGGTCCTGCTTCACCGCATCGCCAAATTTTTCCCGTAGTGAACGTAGCCCGAGTTCCGAAAGAGCCGCATCCTGTTTCAGGAAGTAAGCGAGCAGGTAGTACAGGTCCCAAAGCGAGTTGTTCACCGGCGTCGCCGAGAGCAGCACGAGGGTCTTCGGTGGATGGCCCTTGAGCAGTTCGCGTAAAGCCTGGGCGCGACGCGTCGATGGATTCCGAAAGGCTTGTGCCTCATCCACCACCACCAGCGCATAGTCGTTCGCCTGCTGCTTCAGATACGGCTGTGTACCGCCGAGCTGAACGTCGTCGGCCAACTGCTCGTAGGAAACACATTCCATATACAGGGAGTGCAGATCGGCGAACCGCGCCCAGGTCCCATCGCGCAAGCTGGCGGGAGCGATCAAAAGAGCCCGCTGGCGGCGATCCTCAATTGATTGGCGAAGCAACTCGCCGGCGACGAAGGTCTTGCCGAGGCCAACACCGTCGGCGACCAGCACGCCATTGTATTGCTGGCAGATACGCTTGGCGCGAAAGATGCCGTCGGTCTGAAACGTAGTCAGCCGGATTCGCGCGCTGCCCTCGGCTTCAGCTTCCAGTTCCGCACCGTAGCGCTCCCAGAGGACGCGCAGAAAAATGAGATACGGATCGTAAGGCTCGAAGCGTGCCGCATAGACCGCGGCAAGATCGTAAGGCGCGGCCTCCGCCCACAATCGGTCGAACCAATCGCGGACCTTCTGGACGGGAGTCGGATCGTAGCGGCCGAGATTCAGTTCCAGGTTGCTGGTCAGGCCGGCCGCGGTGAAGTTCGACGATCCGGAAATCACCCCTTCGTCGCTTGCGAATAGGAACGCCTTGCCATGCAGAAATGCCTTTTCGAACCGGCGCACTTCAATCCTGCCCCTCTTGAGAAACTCGAGGAGATCGGCGAGCGCGCGATCGTCGCCGGGGTTGAAGGGTATAAGGTTACGGTCGCGCTCAAGTCCCTGCTCGTTCTTTTGAAGCTCCTCGCGAACAAGCTTTGCCTCCAGCCTTTCGCCGCGTGGCTCACCGGGCATCCGCAGTGGGATCGCTGGAGGAGGCAATGGCTCGGCACCAAGCAACAGCCGGGTTTTTTCCAGATGCCGCAATCGATCGGCGAGCATCGCGAAACCCTGCGGATTGAAGTACCCGCTCGCGATCGAAAGCTCCACCGGCTTCGCATAGGTTTCACGCAGCCAATCGAGATGGCTCCTGAGCGCATCGACCAGCCGCAGTTCGCGGTTGTCGACGAATTCAGGCTTGTCCGGAATTTCTGTTGCCGCGGCCCTTTCCGAATCGCCGCGTTTGCCATCGAACAGCGGCATCTCGGGTTCAATCAGCGGAATCTGGCGCTCGTCTTTTGCCATGGCTCTGACGGATAACCCTACTTTCCCTGCTTGTTGTGGGGAGGCCGCGAACGCGCGATGACGCGCTCTTCCTTTTTCAGAGCGTCCTGAATACTCGGCATCTGCTCGATCTGCACTTTGGACCCGGGGATGTGATCCTTGCCGCCTGGCAGGTGTTCAATCAGCCGCTCCTGGACCCGACCACGCTTGGCGACACCGACGTATTTGTCATCCCCCGCTGCATTCTTGATCCGGTAGAGAACCGGCTTGTTCTCAGGGAGCTTCTCAATCCCTTCCGGCTTAAATGGCACCGTTTTCTTGCCCATTTTCCTTTTTACCTCAGCGTTACGATCAGCCGACCGCCTGCGGCGGATGGGCCGGTTGCCGTCCCTCTTCCGGCGGTGGGCCGCCCCAAATGAGAACGTCGGGGCAAAGATCGGCGCCGTTCGGCCAGACTACGGTTCCACCCTCCACGCGTACCCTAGCGAATACTGACGGATCCTTGCGGATAGGCTCGAAGACCGGGCCAACGAGAAGGTGCGACACGTCGCGTTCAATGACAGAGCCATCGGTAAGCGTGAGCCTTAGTTTGAAGCCTTCAAGAACTTTGACCTCACGAATACGCAAAAGGGCCATATGGTTTCACCTCAATCGAGAGGCTCGATTTCGTTAAGAGTTTGTCCAGTGCGCGCACGCTGCCAATCATCATGCAGTTCGGAGCGATGCATCGCAGCCCATTCGAGCACGAGCGCCAGCGCCCGGCGCGGCAACGACCCGCGAAACACCAGCAGAGTCTCGATTTCGATCAAGGCCTCGTACTCGCTATAGATCGCATGGAAGTGCGCCGGCTCATGGTCGCTGTAAAACATCCGGATCACAATTCCGAAGAACCGGCTTAACTCTGGCATGGCTGAATCGCTCGCTTCGGCATCACTGCCGCCTTCGGACTGGAAAACGATATTTTTCTGACAGGCGCTGATGCTCAGACCAAGCGTTCTCATCATCAGGATGTTCAGCCAGCCATGACTCGAAGAATTTATAGACGCCTCCGGCGTCGTCCAGCGCATCACAATTTAGAACGAGTGCTCGGTAAATATCAGAGCTGAGCCGGCGCTCGCCAACTTGGAGTTTCTCTGGAGACTTGACAGCTCGCTCCAACAGCTTTTGAGCGGTTTCACATTCCTGCCGCGCCCTTTCAGGATGGAGCCCTCCGGCAAGTTCCCTCGCTAGCCGACTTCGAGCGTAACCCGCGGCGTATAAGAGTTCGCGGTTGTCCGTATCCCACCTCAGACCTTGCTCAGCTGCTTCGGCCGCTTTGGTCCACTCACGCTGCTCGATCTCGAGCCGAGCCCAATGTTTGTACATTTCGACGTTCTTGCATCGAAGCTCGCCGGCTCTTCGGAACGTTGCTCGTGCATCAGTGATTCGAGGTGGCTCGGAGGCCTTATAAACCCAACCGAGAAATGCTAACAGATTTGGGTCGCTCGGATACTTCTCCAAAGCGTTCTTCAGCAGCAGCTCAGCTTCCGGCTGTTCTCGCTGCCGCACCATCAATACTGCTTGTCTTATTAGACCTTGAACCTGCTTGTTCCCTGCGGTGGGAAGATCTCCCCGTAAAGAACGACGTGCATTCTCGAGTCGACGCCAATTGTCTGTGCCGCGAAACAGTTCATCCACGAGCAGCCGGGTGTTCGTGTTAACTTGGTAACGTTCTTCTCCCTCGATAAGAACAGGCTTCGGGAGGAGGAAAAGCCCCTGCAATTCACCGAGTGCTGCAGCCAATTGATCGCCGCTGTAGCCTGTGATTTCTCGAATTTCTACGAAGGAGGCCGGTCCCGGAATGATACAAGCTGCCAACAAGGCCTCCCGCGCATTGGAGGTCAGGAGGTCGATTTCGCGTTGTAGGGCGTATCGCCGCGCCTCTTCGCCAGCCTTTTGCTTCCACGCACGAATTGCTTCCTCGGGAGATAGCACGAAGCAAAGGCGGAGAAGGTCCTCCATGTAAAGAGGCGAACCCTCAGTTGTCTTGATTATCTCGCGCACGTGACGGGCTATGCGGTCCGGATCGAGCTTCATCAGCGCGCAGCGCGACGATATAAACTCCTCCGCCTCCTTCTCACCGAGGCCAGGCACCTGCAGTGTGATATTGGCCATGCCGAATAATACCCGGCGCGACGTGAACAGTATCTTGCTCTTCGTGGTGCTCAGTTGGTCGAGGAAAAATTCGATCGCGTCTTCGCCTGCGCCTTGCAAGGAGTCCACGTCATCGACAACGATAAGGGCAGGAAACGCGTTAGCCAGCTCAAGCACGCGCGCCCGCTTCCGTTCCACGCTATGTGCTAGATCCTCAACAAACCCGAACCTTTGCAGGAGGATGTCCAAAGCCCCTTCGAGATTGACGAATTCCGCCTGATCTATGGCCACCGCTTTGCCTTCCGCGAAGCGGCGTCTCTTTGCGGTCAGCCACAAAACGATCACATAAGGCTCTGGAGCTCGATACTTCACAGCGACCGCAAATTGATAGGCAAGAGCGGACTTGCCCTTGCCTCCGTCACCAGCCAGCAGATACTTCTTCCGCAACGGGTCGTCGAACCACCGCCAAAGCGCATCCAGTTCGGTTTGGCGTCCAACGAAGTCAACAACTATGGACTCGCGCGGCGGCAGGCTATCGTCTAGTGGTTCGTGAGAAGAATCCGCATAAAGCGGCCTTCCTTCGAGTTCCGCGGCAAGCTGGCGAATTTCTTCGGCTTCCTTGGGGAGGTCCAGTTGGACCAGCACTCGACGCGCACAATCAAGAATAAGAAATGAGTCTTCGTAGGAAAAATCTGCTTCAGACGGATGGGAGAGCGGATCGCGTAGATTCTTGATCTGTTTAATCCAAGCTAGAAGCGCCTGCTTTCTTGCCTTTAAACCTGCGGCATCAATTCCCGAATCCGCAGGACAGATCACGTCGTGGTGAGCATCGAATAGGTTGAAGAAGTGGTTAACTCCGAGCAGATCATATTCGTCGACGATCTGAGCTGCGAGTTCGCCAGTTTTCCGTCGCTCCTCGGCGCTGGCTTTGATGTCGGCCCATTCCTTCTGGAAAGGCTTCCTCAAGCGTTCCAGGTGATCATCCGGATAGCTTTTGACGAGCACCAACCGCACGTGACGCACGACCGCGTTACGGTAAATTCGCTGAACTCCTTCATAACATCGCGTTAGGTTGCTAACTGGCATCGTATCACCCATTGAGATCAGACTTTCTGTGCTTTCTTCTCCCAGCTGTGGAAGTACTTGAGCGTGGCTTTCAGGCGATCGGCATAGTCCCAGCCTTCGTGGAAGGTTCCGAAGATGTGCGTCAGTTGGGATTCAGAAAGGCCATAGAGATGCGCGACCACGGCGTCGAGTTCGTGGATCATGTCCTTTTTTTCGTCGTCGGGAAGCTGGCCACATTCGACGCCGACGGCCTCGGCCCATTTGCGTAGTCGCTTTTCGGAGGATGCGAGCCGCCCCACAAGTGCGACCGTCCGTCGCCAAAAAGGATTCTTGCGATCCGGGCGCGGAACCGGAAGCGGACTAAGCACGTGATAGTTCATGTGCATTTCGGTAAAGCGACGTGCGTACCAATCGAGGGGCATCGAGCAAAGAACACCTAGCAAGAAAGCCTGGTCTCTCTCATCGCCCCGCGGCCACAACAAAAACGGAGCGGTGTTCGTGATGAATACCTGTGGCGGTATCAAAGCAGCGATTACAGTTCGCTGGTTTGTGCGATTTGTGACATCGCGGAAGGCTATACGAGCCGAATTACAGGCGAGCGTCTTCTCGTCTCTGAGATACGAAGGTGAGAATCCCTGAAACGGCGAGCGGCCTTGTTTCGCACTTCGCACGCGCTTCATCTGCAATACGGCTCGCACCCGCGCAGGATCCGCCCAAGCGTAATAGACCGCAGTGTCGCTTATCCAAATGTCAAAAGATTCGCCCTTGAATACCGGCCAGAAGCCTGATGGCGGTTTCGCACTAAACGTCATCAGCTTTTTGTCGTCGGTTGCGTGCAACTCACGGTATGGCCGCGCTAACCAAGACTCACCATCATCGAGATCGAGACGCGGGGCCTTTCGAAGTTGAAGGAAAACACCCCCCGATTCTTCGGCTGGGAGCAAAGGCATCGCCGCAGTATCGGTCCAATTCAATAGGTCTTTAACCCTGAACCTCAGGGGCTCCTGTTGCATTCCCCGCACGTAGCTTTCCGGGCTTCGGAAGGGACCGCGCAAGACCACAAGTTCGTCGTCAGACGAAAGAGCTCGCTCCAGCGAAGAGAGGGCTACTGTGTACTGCGGATGGACGTCGTCAAAAACCCAGCCCTTGTTGTTAAGGAGCAATGTGAGATCAGTAACACGCCCGCTGCTTAGCAGCGCCTTGCGAAACTCGGTGCTTCCGCGCGCAGCAAAAGCCGAACGAGGGAGCACGACGCCAATACGCCCGCCCTCGCCCCGCACGAGATTCCAGAACCGCCAGCCAAACGCCTTATATACGTCGGTCTCGCCGACACTTATTCCGGGGAATGGCCCAGTCTGAAGGGCACGCCGCAGAAGGTGCGTTTGCTCCAATTCGCGCTCGTAGATCGCCACGAGATCGAGCCTTTCCCGTCGATAGCGTTTTTTTGCAACCTCTTGCTGCCCCTGCGGCAGCGAGTGAAAGCCTGGATCATAGCGGGTCCAGAAGCGGTCCTCTTCTACGGTCGCCTCCTCCCATGGCGGATTTCCAAGGATCACATCGAAGCCGGCGCGCTCGCGCAGAAAGACTTCGGGGAAAGCGATCGGAAAATGCAGCGGCGGAATCGCCTTTAGAATCTGCCGACTTTCGGCGTGCATCTTCGAGCCATGCAGCTTCGCCAGCGCTGCTTCAAATTTCTCCTCTTGAGCATGAGCTTGGGCCCATTCGCCAACTCGCGCAGCGAGATTCCCGTCGAGCCGCGCCGCGGCCAAAACGTCAAACAAAGCCTCGGCCGCGGCTACTGCCTCGCGTGCCTGCTTGGCCGCGTTGCGCGCCGCAGCGATCTGTTCGGCGTTGGCATCGGACACACGGGCGAGCTTGATCAGCGCGTCACGGGATCTCCCCAGCAATTTCTCCGCCGAGAGCGCGAAGAGCGGCAGAGAGTGTTTGCGGACCTCATTGGTCGCTTCCTCAACCGTCGCAATGCCAACCAGAGAATTCCCCTCGATGAGGTTGTGATCGAGGAACGAAAGCGGAAGGCCGGGAACGAAGGTGTGAATCCAGATACTGAGCCGCGCCAGCTCGACCGCCATCCGGTTCAGATCGACGCCGTAGACGCATCGCCGGGCGATTTGACGCCGGAGAAGCTGCGTCCCCTCGATCTCCACGCCGTCGGCAAGGCCCACCTTCTCCAGTTCAGCTTTGGCCGCGCCGAGCAATCGAAGCAGTTCGGCGGAAACATCGGCGAGCGGACGCGCGGTCAGATAGTTCGACAGCTTGCGCTCGATTCGGTCGACCGCAGCGACCAGGAAATGGCCGGAGCCCATCGCGATATCGGCGACGCGAAAGTCGAAGAACGCTTCGCCAGCGGCGCGATCGTCAAGCGCGTCGAGCCGCTTCAGGTGATCGTCGAGCGCCGGTTCGAGCGCATGTTCGAGCAGGTGCTCGACAGCGAAATGTTTCGTGAAATACGAACCGGTCGATTTGCGCGCGCCCGACGGGGTATGCGGATAAAGCTCACCGGCGCGGACCGTGATTTCATCCTTGTTTCGTGCAAGGCGATACTCGCCTTTGGGTGTAACGGCCAGATCGGCAGGCGCCACCGAGAGTTCGTTTTCCAACAGCCCCTCGTAAATGGTGCCGAACTCGCGCACGCTCAGGCTGCGAAAATCAACCGGGCCCCATCCCTCTGGCGTTTGATCGACAAGCAGATAGAAGAGAACCGGACCGAAATCACGATTGCTGAGTTTGATCTGCGCCAGGGCATGACCGAGCGGCGAGATTTCCTTCTCACTGAGAAACAGGCCGCCGTTGTACGCGGGAACGCCCCATTCGCTGTGGCCCTGATTGATCGCATTGAAGAGTTGATTGACCTCTTCCCAAAGCGAGTTGCCCCGGTCGAAAGCCTCCCCATGCTGAATGTTGGCGATGCTTTCGCTTTTGCGAGCGAGCTCCGCTAGCTCGGTCGCCTTGCGCTTGAGCGAGCGCGTCTCGTACAGGCCGTTGGTGCGGTACGGGAGAAGATCGCGGTCTTCGGCGTAGGCGACGAAGAGCAGCCGGAACAGGAGCACCAGCGCCATCTGGTAGGTTTCGGCGAGCTGCTCGGCGGTGGGATGCGCCAATCCGCGCGCGGCCAGCAAAGCCTTGGCGAGGCGCGGAATCGCGTCCTGGTAGACGCGCTCGCGTAGGCGTTCGCCGAGTTCGGCGGCGAAGCGGCGCGATTGTTCGAGAATTTCCTCGACCGAACCACCCGCAATGAGTGCTGGAGCGGAAAAAAGCAGCCAGAGATAACCGGCTTCAGCTGCCTTGATAAAGTCGAGATCGATCTCAACATAGGTTTCGGTCCGAGCGCGCTGGCCCACGCCGCGGCCGAGCTCAGTGAGATAGAGCCGGACTTGAGCGCCGTTGCAAACGATAACGTACCGAAGCTGTTCCTGGTCGGCGACGTTAAGCGCCCAAGTGATCGGTGAGTGATCGGAAAAACGCCGGCTCGGAGTTTCCGCCGATTCGTTGCGATCGAGGAAGATAGCGAGAGCCGTGCGCGTTCCAGCCGCGCGCAGAATTGAGCCGGGACCGGCGGTCAACGGCTCGACCGAAAACCCCAGTGCGCGCAGTAGCGCTTCGCCGCGTTCCCTGAGCACCGGCGTGGCGCGTGAATTCGCTTCCGGCCAATCCGCTCGGCGCCGCACGTCGTGTTCCAGCTCATGAGTTGCGAACAGGCCTTCGTTTCGCAGACCAGCAAGCGGCGCTTCAACGTTGGGGATGACCGAATGGAGTCGCCGCAGAGCGGCGTGGCGGTCAGGTTCCTCCAGAGCGGCGCGGCAGATTCGTTCGACCAATTCAGGATCGAGGTCCGCGAAAGCGGGCGGCTGGTCCCCGGCCGGGCCGCAGATAGCCGCGTGCCCATCGTAAAGCGCGACCATAAGGAGCGGCGTCGCGCGGCCTTTGAGCCGCGCCTTCCACAGAGTTCGAAGATCGGAAAGCGAGGGCCGATGACCGGCTTCGATAACCGCGACTTCAACTGGCTGCGCACCCTTGCCGAGCGCCAGCCCGACCGGGTGGAACGAGCGCGCATCGCCGATCTCAAGTGGCCGCAGGTCATGGTCGTCCAAGAATGCCATCTATTGCGGCCCTCCATCGGGCGCCGATAGTGGGCGCGGCAATGGCAGCGAACGAAACGTAAGGTTTCTCGTCCAATGCTGGTTGCCGAAATCATCGACAAGGCAAACCTTCGCGCGAAAGCTCTCCCCATCGACGGCTATCGCGGGCTCTACGAGCCAATGCGCTTCGGCTTGAACAGCGGGAGTCTGAGGACGCACGGCATGATCGCCATACAGATTCGTTTCAGCGTCAGGCTGCAGTAGCCACTTGCCATCAACTACGCGCGCGCTCGCGGGCAGAAGCCCAAAATGCCGCCGGGTGATTTTGAGACGCGACCGCACGATCCTAACCGGCTGCCCCGCAATATTTCTCAGACTAAAGGTGAACCTCACGAACATTCCGCGCTTTTGCGGACTTCCGGGGAAGGTCGCGACTGACCAGAAGCCCGGTCCTATAAGTGGCGGCTGGAAATCCCGTGGGACGATGATCAGGCTTCGCTTAGGAATTCTGCTTGCGAACCAGTCGCGCGCAACGTCGAAGATCTTCGAACCGAGCGATATCGCTTCCGTCCAGGTGGCCACCCTAAGCCCCCGCACCCGACGTTCGATTTCCACCTTTAGGAGTTCTGTCCGGGCCGCCAGTATCCTCCCCATGACCCTTCGACGCCGGCAAGAGACCTTGCGCTTGCAGCCCTTCGCCAAGCCTCAGCACCGCGTCGGCCAAGTCCCGATAGCGATCAACGGCCAACGCAAGCCCCTGCTTTCCGGGCAGCCACTGGCCGGCGTCGGAGCGGTAATAGACCCGGATGTTGATGATCTTCCGCCCGCGAAAGTCGTCGATGCTGACGCGAACTTCCTCTTTCGCGTTTTTCTCAAACTGCGCGACAAGCTGGCTTGAGTCGTCCACCGAAGTTTTCCCTCGAGTTAGTTTTCCGCCGGAGCAGGTTCACTCGTAAACTTACGCAGGTCGTTCATGATCAATGAGATATCGGTTGCGCCCTTGATCGACCGTTCTTCGGCGGGCGTTAGCTTTAGACCCATCTTGAGCTTGAGAAACGATGCCGTATCCATCCGGTTCTGGCGCCGATTGACCACGTCCGAGCCCGACATCGCGATCCCTTGCCATTCCTTGTTGGTCCGCCGCCAGTCGATCTTGCGAAGCCCGCGAAGACGCGTTTTCCAATCATCCGGGTAGGTTGAAATCAGCGTCTGGCCCATCGAGCCGAGCGCACAGAGCACGACAGCGTGCGAGTGGATGAATTCCTGCCGAAGCTCCATCGGCCTGAGGTCGCCGCTTTTGACCTTTTCCCACTCGGGCATGTTCTCGGCTACCGCATCCCAGAACTCGAGCGCCAGAGCGAGCTTATTGTCGTAGTCCGCGTCGACCACCGACCCGAGCAGCGCGTTGGTGGCGTCATAAATCGCGGCGAGCGTGAACAGCTTCGGCGACCGAAGAGCGAGCGATACGCGGTCCTTGTCGACCAGACCCTTGAACACTTCGATTCGCTCAGTTGCGGTGAGAGTGATCTGGCTCATCAGATCGCGCTGGTTGTAGAGGATGTTGAGCGACTTCGAGGTTGTGCGCGCTGTGCGATTGAGGTCGGAAAACATCTGTTGCATCCGCCCGAGATCCTCGAACGGAAAAAGCACGACCGAGATAGTCTCATCGCCGAGCTTCGGATTTTGCGTCAGGGCCTCTTCGATTGCCGCCCGGCGGTGCTGACCGTCGTTGATGACCAGATCGGAGTCGAAAGGAACCTCCAGGGTGCCTAGGTCGTCCCGGCCTTTCACAGACGTGAAGGTCGGCTCGCAATCGAACGAGGCGGTCAGCGAGGAAAAGAGATACCCGTCCTCATTATCGAGGATGTATTGGGTGATTTCCGGGATGCGGCTCTTTTGGATCACGCGCTGCGCCCGCTGCTCCGGCGGCAACTCCGCCCAGTCCCGGAATTTGAAAAGCTTGGGCACAAGGCTGAGCTTCACCATCGTGACGAAATAATCCCGCCTGCCCATGTGCCCTCGCATTGCCGGAAATGAAAGGATCATCGTATGGCTCCTTTGCCTCAAAACTAGACAGACTGTACGTCGTCATTTCGAGATTGTCAAGCATACGACACGTTGAATTTTGGTTCGATTGTGCCCCTCGATCGTCCACGATTTATGACGAACGCGGCCCCTCCCCAGATACCGCAAGCGCCCCTAGTGCTCAGGCGATCTTCGCAAAAACTCCGCGCGGACATTCCCGATCGGCCAGACGATTTGCGGCGCGAACTCTAGCGAGTTCTCGCGCCACCTTTCCACGAACCGACCCCGAGCCAGCCTAACCGTCGGCCCCCTCCAAGCCGCTATGCAGGCGCTTGGCAGGGACACAACCATCACGACCGAAACTTGGAGCACCAACTCAGCAGGTCGCCTATTCGCGCCGCTCACCCAAAACCCGACTCGGTCAGGTCTCCGCTCCCATTTGCTTCACTGCCGCGTTATCAATATTTGCCGCAGGTTGCGCCGACGTTGGCCGACGCAAATTTCACCGAGTCGCCGATGTTTAGCGATTTGCCGGTTTCGCCATTGTGCTTCTTGCAAAGCGGAACAATGTACCAACTGGTGTCAGTCGAACCGTCCTTCTGCACATGGGCACCCACTTCTGGTTTTTGAAGACACGCGGATGCGGGGCAGTACGAGGGAAGACTCTGGCCACTGAATTTCTTCCAATGGTCCAGCCACGTGCCGCATTTGCACGTATTGTCACTGGTGCCGTTGATGTTTTTCACCCTCATGGTTTTCTCCTCTGTCCTGGAACGCCCGTTTTTGATTTTCTGACGGACGGACAACACTCCCCGACCTGTCAGCCTTTTGGTTCCTCAAGCACGACTTTCACCAGCGCATACTGCCCCTTGCTCGGACCCATAACCTCACGCGCCGTCCTCCGATCTTCCGAAATCCGAACCACCCTACCTTTCCGCCGGTCCAAGACGATGAAGACACCTTGGCTCAGCGGGTTGAACCCCGCTGCCCGCAGGTCTTCCATTAGGTGCCGAGCGCGCTGGAGAGAGAGCCCACCCTTGCGCAGGCGTATCAGATTCTTCAGCTCGATCACGTTTTTACCGTTCAGGATCACCGCAGCTCCCGATTTTCCGGTCCTGTGACTCGGCTCGATGAGCCCGCGCTCGATCCAGCCGGCCAGCGTCGAGTAGGGAACTTCTTCCTGCTTCGCGATTTCCTTGAGGTTTGCGCCCATCTGGTTTCAAAGCCCTCCGAACGGTATATTACCTCTTAAGATTCTGAGCTGCTAGTAATCTGATGGAGGCTGGGATGGCCTTAAAACAAGCGTTGTATGGCGTCGCGCGCTGCATCAGCGCGTTCAGCGCTCATCACACATTCGATGCCACGGAGATCGAGGTAAACGCTCTCGATTCCAGTGGCTGTCTACGGCTCCGTCGGGTCTTGGTTCTCAACTCCCGGAGCTATGAACGGCCGGAAACGGACCAGCTCGCCGCGATACTCGTTAGTCGTGGCGTAGTCCCTGCCGACAACGCCGAGTGCCGCGCACTGCGTGGGGATCTCGTTATTGACCGATGGTGCTTCGGGTTCTTTGAGGGCGGCGTACCATCGCGTCTGGAGCGCGACCGCGGCCTTGGTACTGTCGCTATGCAGTGAAGCTGTTTCAGATGACCGGGAGTCTCGGTCAAACACGGTTCGAAATTAAGGAGCTGCTGAATTTATGGCTAGCAAGAAACTGATTGACGAGGTGTGGGAAAAAGGCAAGCCTATCCGCGGTAGGAATACGGAGACTTGGCGTCGAGGCCCCGAGGGCAACGTGATTCGCAAAGGATCATATGGCACACAGGGGGAATACGGATGGGAGATTGATCACAAGATTCCTGTGGCCAAAGGCGGCAGCGACAACATCCGGAATCTTCAGCCGCTTCACCACGAAGAAAATCGCGAGAAATCAGACACCATCAGGAAGTGACCCCTCCGCTTTCTTCGAGGACATACCGCCATTTCATCGCCGTGCAGAGCGCTACGCGCACCTCTGCGCGGGTCACATTCGATCCCAAGTCATCTCGGTAACGTGCCAGTAACAGCTCAGGTCCGCGCGACAGAACAAGCGATCGATAACTGGATTGCGGGCCTTTCCTACTGGCTCGCGCCGCGAGACCTGTTGCTCCAGCGCCTTCTCAACTACTACCGCGACGCGATCGAAGTTTTCTTCGCCAAGGCGGTTCACGATGTCTTGTTTACCCTGAGTACCCCGGTTGGCGTACTCGAAGACCGCATGCGCGCCGGCGTGTTTCAGGCGCTCAAGTGGACTATGGAGTTCTGCCAAGTCCAGGGCCGTGGACGGGCAAATCTCGACCCGAAGGGCATGCACCGCCTGGTGAGGCTCGGAGAGCTTTACGAGGTCTTCGTCGATATAATGACCTCGGTACAAGGGGACGCCGTTGCGATCGACCTTGACCTGACAAAGCACTTACTGGTGGTTCATCAGGGACCCGACCTCACGGGTTTCGACGATGATCTCCTCGAACATCAACGCCTGACTAACGCCTACCACTCTCAGACTTCATTTGTGGAAGACTCCGACCAGCTCACCCGCCGGTGGACAGCCGGGGATTTCAGGCGCTTGGCCCGCCGGCTCGCTTTCTCTCCCCAAGTGCAAGGCTGCGCCAAAGTGTGCCTAAAAAATGGCACCGAACTGTTCACGCGTCCGACTATCCTCGAATTTCCTGACGTGCTCGATGAAGCGGAACAGCGGGTTCTCGAAGACCTAACGCTCACGCCCGCGATGATCACCGGCCCTTCCGGCCCGAGAGACAAATGGCGTCTCGTCTCCATGCTGGACGTGCCTTTTGTCATGGTCGGCTCGCGGCGCTTGAGCACTAGCGACGCTGTAATCGCGATGGCCGGACCGCTCGGCGAAGATCATATGGTCCGGCGCGCGGTCCAAATTGATCCGGATCAGTACTCAACAGTCAGCGGGCTAAGAGAGAACCGGATGATCGATGCCATTCGACCCAAATTAGAGGCGCACGGCTGGCGGGCCACTCCGCACTATCTTCTGCACGGTCCCGACAAGGAAATTGATATCTACTCTGTCAGAAAGGCTGACGGGTTGGTTCTGCAGCTAAAATCGCTGGTGCGGCCGATGACTCCTGGAGAGGTGCGTCGGCGAAACGAAGATATTATCGACGGGATCAACCACACCGCAGAAGTGGTGCCGCGTCTTCCCGGGGCCGTTGGATTTCTAATCACGAACGGCTACCGAGGAGACTACGCAACGTGGGAGGTCGCACTGCGGCGCAACGTCATGATCGGCACGGTCGAGGATATTAACGAGATAGCTGCCGATCCCATCAAAGCAATCGACGTATTGAAGTCTCGCGCTGGGTTTAAACCTAAGCCCTCTCGGACGCCGACCCATCAGCCAGTTCGTTTTCGATTGGGCGGCTGGAATATCGAGTTGACGACCTAAAGTCTGGTGCCTTCCGCGCGACTTGGAAGCGTTCCCGCGCACGCGCCAAGATTTTACCAGCCTACAACGTCTGCTCACAGTCTCTAATCTAGCGTCCCTTCGCTATGAGTCGCTCGCTCGGGCTTCGCAAGCTACGCCTCTCGCGCCCATCCTGTAGTCCCCTCTGACCCATCCCGCGTCTCCGCTTCGCTGCCGCTCTCAGTGGTGGCGTTCACGCCGCTAGCACGCCGTTCCAGCCCTCTGGGCCGCTTCGCTCTGGCACGTCCTGCCGCCCGCTCCGCTCGCGCCATCTAGAAATCTGCGCACGGGCCTCCAGTTCGTTTGTGAGAGGCCCGCGCGGAAAAAGTTGCGCGGGGATGAAAGCAAAGCGCAGCACGCCCTGCCGCAGGAGCGGAAGCGGGCGAAAGGAGAAACGAAACATGCGACGCAGGTTCAAATGCGATCCCAAGTGGATCACCGTCCGGTATCCGGCCAAGTGCGCCGAGCCGAACTGCCAAACCGCAATCAACGTTGGCGACCGCGCCTTTTATTACCCGAGCGATCGAGCCCTCTACGGCTCCGATTGCGGTCATGGCCAAAAGGCCGAACGCGACTTCAGCGCTCACCGGATCGATGAAGACAGCTACTGAGAAAGGCAAATCAACTCAAGTGAGGTAAGCACAATGGCAATCAACAAGGTAATCGTGATCGGCAATCTGGGAGCTAACCCCGAGATTCGCGCGCTGCCAAGCGGGCAGAAGGTCGCGAATTTCTCGCTGGCGACCACGGAGCGGTTTACCGACCGTAACGGCGAGAAGCAGGAGCGCACCGACTGGCATCGGATAGTCGCCTTCGGACGGCTGGCCGATACGTGCGAGCGGTTCCTCAGCAAAGGCCGGCAAGTATACGTCGAAGGCCGGCTCACCACCCGCCAGTACGAAGCCAAAGACGGATCGGGCAAGCGCTATCGGACCGAAATCGTGGCGCGGCAACTCCGCCTGCTCGGCAATCGCGCCAACGGCAACGCGCCGACGGCTCAGGCTTCCGACGACATCCCGTTCTAGCCCGACCCCAACCTAAGGGAGAGCCGCGCAAGCGGTTCTCCCGCAACCAACCAATTCACAATCGGAGATTACGGCAATGGACGTTTATCAAATCGTGACCGACAAGATCATCAATCTACTCGAAAGCGGCGTAGTGCCGTGGCGCAGGCCGTGGACCTCGACCGGACTGCCGCGCAATCTTGTGAGCAAGAAGCCATATCGCGGCGTGAATGTTTTTCTGCTTTCGGCCTCAAAGTATGTTTCGCCATTCTGGTTGACGATGCGCCAAGCGAACGAGCTTGGCGGACACATCCGCAAGGGCGAGGAATCTACCGCGATCGTCTTTTGGAAAATCGATGACGTGAAGCAGCGCGCCGAAGACCTCGACACCGAGGAGACCGAGCAGAAGACGCGCCGTCGATTCCTACTCAGATTTTATCGGGTTTGGAACCTCGAACAATGCGAACTGCCGCAATCGTTTCTCGACAAGCTTCCGAAGATGGAGACTCATCAGCACGATCCGATCGAAACCGTCGAGAAGATCATAGCCGGAATGCCTAACCCGCCCGAGATAGTACGCGGAGGCTCAAAAGCGTTTTACTCGCCGCTTACCGATCGCATTACGCTTCCGCCGCGCGAGCTATTCATCAGCGCCGAAGAAGAGGCGGCCACAACGACGCACGAGCTAGTTCATAGTTCAGGAAGTCATAAACGCCTTGCGCGAGAAGGAATTTGCGAGGCCGCGCCCTTTGGTTCACCCGTCTATTCCAAGGAAGAATTAACGGCGGAATTTGGAGCCGCTTATCTTTGCGCTGAAGCCGGGATTTCAAATGCGGTCATTCATAATCAGGCCGCCTACGTTGCCGGTTGGCTGAAGAAGCTTCGCGATGATCGCAAGCTTCTGATCCACGCAGCAGCCCAGGCACAGCACGCGGTCGATTACATACTCAATCGCAGACCCTGCGGGCAATAAAAGTTGCGGCGCGCCCGCGCTCGTTGCGCGGGCGCGCCATCGTATCAGTCTTCTTAATCTTAGTTCCCCGTCGACGCTCTGGCCTTCACGGCCATCGGCATCAGAAAGGCCGCCAGATCGCAAAGCCCGCAATCTTGACGCGGACGACTCGAACCAGTGGCCACCGTGACACTCCTCCGCCCTGAACTCCACGCCGACGCGATCACGTCTGAAACGTCGCTCGATGGTAGAATTGTCCCGGCGATGGTTTTAGGCCCAAATGAAAGCACCGAGAGACTTTCCTGCGGACACACTTGGCCACGTCTCGCCGGTTACTGCCGCGTTGTCGTCATTAAATCTGTTCGTTGTGTCAGGCGCAGGCTTGGCGATTCCAATAATTCCACCCACCGACATGATCGTCCAGCTCGGGATTTCGGCGTACGATGAGATTGGCTCCTATCCCGCCCGGCGAGCGCCTCGATCCGTCATTAGGGACCGTTTGTTACCTCTTCATGTCCTTTTCGCTCAGAGAGAACGGTGGAAAGCCTATCTGCTGATGGGAGTTTTTGACGAGGCTCTTGCCGCATTCTTTCAGCAGAATATTTATCGACCTATTGAACCCACAGCACCCGCAAACTACCGGGTCTTCTCCTTCGTACCACCACCGGCGGTATTCTTTGACTTCAACACCGACGCGTTGTTGGCTAACTACTGCGAGCCGCCTCATATCGTGCTCAATCCGCACGGTGCGATTGAGCGCCGTCTTATAGAACACCCTCAGTTCGAACAATTCCTTCGCGCAGCCGCCGAGTTTGGCTTGGCGCTCCCGAATTCGTCAGGGATATGGCTTCCCGGTCCCGAGCCGAGAACCATCACCCGAAGACACGAATATAAGTTCGCCATGCAGCGCCTGAGCCGATGCGGCGAATTTCTCTTGCTGGTTGGCTATTCATTCGGCCGCCAGCAGAACGGTTCGATCGATGACGCTGAGTCGTTCGAATTTCTCGGTGAGCTTCTCAAGAGGTTTCGCCGACGAATCGTAGTTGTCGATCCGAGACCGGAGCACGTGGCAGGACTGTTCGAGGATAGGCTCCGTCAGCGGATCTACGCATGCAAGCTTTACTGGAACCACTTCGCGGAGGCTGCCTGCCTTGCCATGGCAGAGACTCCCGGAGCGCTAGACCTCTTCTGCCTCAGTCGACGTGTCGCACGGCTCTATGATGAGCGAACCCGTTAGCGCCCTCTTGCCGACGCAAAGTAGCCTGGAGGCCACGAGTGAAACGTCAGTCTTTCTCCGCTTGCGCAACGTGCTGTGTGATCCGCCGCCGCTACGACAGACCGTGTCGACCGTTGCGGTACGAGCGTCCATTGGAGTGACCGTTTGTTTCGAGCAGGCTGTACCGTCTGAGCCGGTTATAGAGAGTTCCCCGACTCATTCCTAGGATATCCGCCGCCCGAGCCTTGTTCCCTCTGACATACGCGACGGTCCGGACCAGAAGCTCGCGCTCAACTTCGGACCCTGACGAGCCCAATCGAACCGTGAAGCTGACTTCCGGTCCGTGGCGCGAAGCCAGTTCCAGCGGCAGGTCTCGGAGCGAGAGCATAGGCGACCGGCATACGATAACCGCCCGCTGGATGACGTTGCGCAATTCGCGGATGTTGCCGGGCCAGGTGTGTGCTCTGAGCGCATCGAGGAAGTCCTGCTCCAGCCCTTGCACGCTCTTGCTGTGTTCGCGGTTGAATTCTCCGATGAAATGCTCGGCAAGCGGCGACAGGTCGTCAAGCCGATCGCGCAGCGGAGGAAGTTCTACGTGGAAGACATTCAGACGATAGAACAGGTCTTCGCGTAAGCGCCCCTCGCAGATCGCTTGAGCCAACGAACGATTCGAAGCAGCAACAATCCTGACGTCAATCGGCACCTCGACGGTACCGCCCAGACGCCGAACCTTTCGTTCCTCGACAATGCGCAGCAACTTGGCCTGCATGTCGAGGCGCATCTCCGTGATCTCATCGAGAAAGAGCGTCCCGCCGTTCGCGAGCTCGAAGCAGCCCTCACGCCGACGGTCCGCGCTCGTGAAGGCGCCACGCTCGTGGCCGAACAGTTCGCTTTCGATCAGGTTTTCCGGGACCGCCGCGCAATTGATGGCGATGTAGGCTCGGCTATGGCGGGGCGACTTGTCGTGGATCGCGCGTGCGGCCAGTTCTTTCCCGCTACCGCTCTCGCCGGTGATGATCACCGGCGCGCTCGTGGGAGCGGCTTCTTCGATCAGGCGTATGGCCCGGCGTATCGCTAGCGACTGACCAACCAATGTTCGCTCGCGAGGTCTTGAAACTCACAACCACACCACCTCCGGCACGTTCAATGAAAATAATTAGGCTGTGGATAACCTGTCAACGGATCGCTTCTTGGTTAGAAGCGGCAATTAACAAAAACGCAACAATTCTTGCTGACGAATGAAGCACATGAAAACCCAAGGCTTCATCTTTATCGGAAGAATCGCTTGCCTAGACTTCATCGACACCGCAGCGCTTGGAAGTCCCGCCAGAACTGAAGCGCTTCGTGACTTCGGCGATCTCCTGACGTGGCTCTACGAAGAACATTTGATCGCCGGCAATGAACGCAGGGGAGCGTGGCAACGATGGAACACAGGGCCTGTGGCCCGACGCGCATTCGGGCGAGCCTTGGTTCTGCGGAAAACGCTTCGCGAGGTGGTCGAGAGAATTCTGGAGCATCGCTCGGTTCCAAAACCGGCGATTGCTGCGATTAGCAATGTGCTCGGAAAGATGACCGGTCGTTGGGCGCTGGCCAAGACGAGGACCGGTTTCGTGCTGGAGTTTCGGCTTCGATTCGATCACCCCGATCAGCTTCTCGGGCCGATCGCGGAATCAGCGTGCGATCTTCTCTGTCGCCGCGACTGGTTGCGGCTGAAACGCTGCGCGAATCCCACTTGCGGCCTCTATTTCTACGACACCACTAGGAACCACCGGCGTCGGTGGTGCAGCATGAAGGCCTGCGGCAACCGGATGAAGGTCGCCGCGTTTCATCGACGACAACGGGCGGCCCGACCGGGCTTGACCTCGTAGAGACGCAAACCATCGACTCTGTATTGACGTTGAATGCTGCCCGGTAGCGGGCGGATGCGCGTGTGTCTGCCGACTGTCGTCGAGTGTTCAAACTTTGCACGCTCGAGATTCCAGACTACCGAATTGCCCAATAATTTCAGGCGCTGACGAGCATGTGTGCAAAGATTGAACATGAACACCTTTTTTGGCCGATTTTTTGAGGTGCCCGTCTTCGGCGGGCGTGCTCCCGGATCGTGTGGATCGCGAACGAGCGTGAGCCCAGTGCGCGGTTAGCCGAAGGCATCCTGATTGCTCCGAACAGGGTCTGGAGGAGTGTGGTGAGGCGGAACCCTTGCGATATTGGAGTCTGCTATGTCGTATCAGGCACCGCATCCAATCGTGCAGCGCGTCTCTCTGTCGCCCATTACCGTGGACGAGCTAATCGCTGATCCGGCACGCGCGAAGGTCCTGGCCTTCGAAGCCCTTCCGCAATTGCTGACCGAGATTGCCTCGCGTACCGCAACTCTCAAGACGCTCGAAGGCGTGTTGCTTTCGTTGATCCTGAGCCAGCGCAATGGCGGCCACGGCAACAACATGCCGACCGGGCTTCTCGACGCGCCCGAACTCGCCAAGCGTTTGGGAGTTCCGGAATCATGGGTCAGAGAACAGGCGCGGCTCGGCAACCTGCCGTCCTTCCGTCTCGGTCACTACGTTCGATTTAGGCTCGAAGAAGTCGAACGCTACCTCGCCGAACAAAGCCGCCAAGAAGCTTGACGTTCTTGTGGTCATGCTATACGCTACGTATAGGATGACCGGTAAGGAAATTCGCGCACTTAGACGAAGACTGGGCTGGACGCAGGTAGCCTTGGCCGACGCGGTTGGCGTAAGCTCTAACACCGTGGCGCGGTGGGAGCGCGGCGAGATGGGGATTTCCGAACCGGCCGCCAGGCTGCTCAAGAGAATCGCATCCGAGCAACGAGTCAGGGCGAAGGAGCGTTGAGTATGGGCTGCATCAGGAAGACTGACCAGGGCGGATGGCGCGTCGATTTCCGTGATCAAACCGGGGTTAGACACCGCGCAACGTTCGACACGCGCAAGGAAGCGGAACTGGCGCTCGCCGATTTCCGGCAGAAGATCAACCAGCGAACGTTCATCTCCGCCAGAGACGTGCCCCGCTTCCGTAACGTTGCCGAAGAATGGTTCGCCGGCAAGGGCGAACACCGGCCGTCTTCGCAAGCTCATTGGCAGGCCCATATCGACCGCCATCTGCTTCCGCACATCGGCGATCTCAGACTCGATCAGATCAGCGTCCGTACGATCGAAAAGCTTCGCGACACGCTCCGCGGCGACGGACTCAGCGCGCAGAGCGTCAACAAGGTTCTGACCACCGCCGCCGCGATCTTCAAGCTTGCCGTACGCCGAAATTACGCGACATCCAATCCGGCGGCTATCGCCGAACGACTGCGCGTTAGCAGCGGCGAAATCAGTGAAGACGGCTCCCGCCTCATGAGAGACGCGACGCGGCCGGTTCGCGCCGAGGAAGTGCTGAGCCCCGAGGAATTGCGGCGGCTGCTGGCAGCGGCAGAGCCGGGTTTCTACCGGACGCTGTTCTTGACCGCGACGCTCACCGGGATGCGCCACGACGAACTGCTCGCGCTCAGATGGCCTGAGGTCGACCTTCCGGCGGGAAAAATCTTCGTGCGGCGGAGCCTGTCTTGGGCCAGGCTGAAAGATGAAGAGGGCCCGGCCCGGCCACGCTTTTACGAGCCGAAGACCAGCGCGGGAATCAGGACACTACCGGCTCCGCCCGAGCTTATTTCCGCGCTCCGCGTCTGGAAACTGAAGTGTCCGAAGGGCGAGCCCGAACTTGTCTTTCCTGCGCCCACGGGAGCGCCAACTCATCGAAGCAACGTCCTCCGCTATGGACTCTACCCGGCGCTCCGACGAGCAGGCCTTCGACGCGTAGACATGCACTCACTCAGGCACAGCTTCGCATCGGCGCTGATCATCTCGGGCGCGCCGGTCACGGAGGTTCAATATCTCCTCGGACACTCAAGCCCGCAGACCACGCTAAAGGTTTACAGCCACTGGTTCACGAGCACACAGAGCGATTCCGTTCATCGCCTGTCGCGGACACTGGCCGGAAATTTTGGACACTTTTTGGACACTTTAGAACGATCCGGCGGGTCGGCCGGAGCACGCCAGATCGCAAAACCCTTTGAATTTACAGAAGAAACTCTGGCGCCCCCTGCGGGATTCGAACCCACGGCCCCAGGATTAGGAATCCTGTGCTCTATCCATCTGAGCTAAGGGGGCGTCGTGACAAATTCAAGCACCTTTTTGCCCGGAATCCCACCCCGAGTCGAGATCGAGACGCCTGATGGCCGCGTTTGATCGCCTTGCGTCGTCAGGTTTGCCGCCTGTGCCGCGTCTCACTTTCGGAGACAGGTCGATGCGGGACTTGCGGACGAGCTCGCTTCGCGTCTGCCGGAACGGCGCTTCCAGCCCGACCGAGGCACCAAAGAGCAAATCGCCGAATGCCGACCAGTCGGGCCGCAATGTTCAAAACGCGGCGATGGACCTGCTGCTCAAGATGATGCGCGACCTGCCCGGCAGCCTGGATTATCTCCGAGCCCGAGCCGCGTGAGCACGCCGCCTTCAGGACCGCGGGAATCGCAGCAAGATGCGTATGGACGTCACTGGTAGATGGTGGTCCAGACGCCGCCGTCGCCTGAGTGGCGCGGGTTCAGCACGCCGAGTTGGGTGAAGCTGAAGCCGGCCGCGGGCTTGATGCTTCCGCTCAGGTTTCCTCCATTGGAGCAGAAGCTGTCTCCCTGCACGGTCAGCGAGCCCGCCAGCGTCGCGCCGGAATAGATGTCCACCGTGTCCTCGAGCTTGCTGCCGTTCGATTGGGCATACAGCGTCAGGTATCCGTACGGGCGCAGCTCGGCGCCGCCCCATCCCTGCGTGCACGTCACCTGGTTGCATCCCGGGAACGCGATCAGTCCCTTCGACGGTGCGATGTTGATGGTGAAGAAATTCGGGGTCGCGTTGAACAGCGCGATCGTGATCATCCTGCAGTACTGGGAGTCGCCTTGGTTGATGTCAACCTTGAATGAACTCCAGCCGTTGAGCGCGTTGAACACTTCGAACGGATCCGCGCCGTTGTCGAAGATGTCGGTCTGCATCACCTTCAGCGACGGATTCTTGAGAAAGGTGCTCGAATTGTTGTTCTGAGTGTTGCTGCCGAAGGTCGCGTAGCTGAAGTTGTTGTAGTTGGAGGTGTTGAGCCCGGTCGGCGCGCCCTTGCTCGCGAAAGTGATCCACGGGTTGTAGGCGACCGGCATCAGCTGCTCCATGATCATCAGCTCGTAGGCGCTCAGCGTTTGGTTCTCGAGGCCCCCGACATCGTTGGAGTTCAGGCCCAATCCGTTGTAGCCGACGATGTTGGTTGCCGCTCCGATCTGTTGCAGGCGGCCCCAATCCTGCAGGATCGCGTTTTCGGCCGAAAGCGCTCCCGCGTTCACCTGCTGGAAGCTGGTTGACAATGCGCCGTAGAGCGCGCCCGCGGTGGTGGACAGCTTGTCGTTGAGGGTGTTCTGCGGCACCGCGAGGGCGGTGTTGACCGCCGCCGCCATCAGGTTGGCCACCACGCCGGCGCCCGTGTTTTTGCTCACGTTGAGAAGCGTGTAGAGGACGCCTTCGACCAGCTCGAGGGGAGCCGCCACCGTCAGGCTTTGATTGGATGAAAGCTTGACGTCCGTCAACAGGTTGGCAACCTGATCGCCCGCGTTGATGAAGACGAAATCGAAGATCTGGTTGTAGTAGTCGAACAGATTCTGCACCGCGACCGCATCGGAGCATTCATTCTCGATCTGGCTCGCGACCGCCGACCAATCCGCGGGCGAGATCGGAGTTCCGTTGTATGACGACGGCGGCGTCGCGCTCGATACGGCGGAAAAGCAGTTGGTGAGCGCCTTCGAGGTGGTCACGATCGTGTATTCGCATCGGATGCCGGTGTAGGCGGTGCCTTCGTAGTTGCAACCGACGCCGCCCACATCGAGGCCCGGGAGGTTGCTGATGTATTCATACGCGGCGGCCTGGCCGGCATCGGCGGCGGCCGGAAACGGCGGATTCGAGTTGGGCTCATCGACGATCGTGCCCACGAAATAGCTCGGGTACGCGTACCACTGATTGCCGGGGGCCGGCGCCTGGGAGGCGACCCCGACTCCGCCGCTGGAGTTGTAGAGCTGGCCGTTCGCGCTCAGGTTCGTGATCTGCGCGGTGGCGGGATCGTAGCTCCATTGCTGGAAGCCGCTGTTGTCGCCGCTCGGAGAGTTCTGCTGGTTCGAGTAGATCGCCGCCTGCAGGTTCAAGGGACCACCGAAACCGAGGTCGAGCGCCATCCCCGGTGCGCCCGGACCTATCAGGCTCGGCGCGTATTGGTTGACCTGGCTTACCGCGAAGCTCTCGGCACTGCGCAGATAGAGACTGCCGGCGGTGGGACCCGCCACGGCCTTCCACATCTGGCTGCCGCCCGATGAAGGGCTGTAGGCCTGCAGGCTCACCGTGGTCGCGCCGTTGGGAGCGGTGGCTCCGTAGGGCGCCGCGCCAGTCACCGTAAGCACAAGCGGTGCGGAAGGCAGCGACGAGGTGCCCGGACCGGTCGGCAGCGGAGAGCCGTCGGACAGGATGCCGTTGACGAGGTAGAAGTAGCGATCGAAAACCGGCGTGGCAGTTGGCGACGCGGCCGCGGCTTCCTGCCCCTGAGTGCTGGTGACGGCGCTATGCCAGACCGTGTTAGGAGATATCGGCGGCGCAAGCGGGGAGAAGAACGCGCCGGGCTGAGGGCCGGGCGTTGCGGTCGCCGTGGGGGTTGCGGATGGACTTGAGGTTGGCCGGCTCGAGGAGGGGTCCGACGACCCGCCGCATCCGGCGACGCCCGCCGCCAGGCACGCGATCGCGATCGTTGCGCAGAGGAAACGAAGACCGGTTCGGTTCGCACGACCCCGGCTATTGGAACATCCAAAGACCATCTTTTCTTACTCCAGCCTTGTCCGTATCACTTCGCCGGCGGCCGCGCGGCACGAGGCTCCCCGCGACTAGCAGAGCCTAGAGGAGCGCAGGCCCGCCGTCAAGAAGTATTGTGCATTTTAGATGCACGGTACTTAGGACGCGCGGGGCGGCCGATGTATTCATCCGCGAGAGAAATCGGCGCGGGCTCCGCGACAGTTTATCCTGTTGCGGCCCGAGAAGCGGAATCGAGTTGCGCTTCGCGCTCTGCCCGGATCAGAGCCGCGTGAAGCCGTCGGCGCTCCACTGCTCCGAGCCGACCCCGTTGTGGACCACGAACAAGCCGTCAGGATCGTACTTCTTTTTGATCTCGGCAAGGCGCGGGTAATTGGGACCCCAGTACGACTGCTGGAATCCCTTTTCGAAGAAGTTGCTCTCGCTGACATACGCGCCGCCGTCAGGCGCGACGGTGCGGAGCTTCTGCATGCACATCTCGATTCGATCGGCGGCCTGCCGGCCCTTGTCGACCGACGGCTCATGGCCTGGAATTCCCGGATAGGCGGGATCCTCCGCGTCGGCCACGATTGCCAGCGCGAACGCCGTCAGCACCGACGGATTCATCGCGGTGTCGCGCGACGCCGCGATCGCGTCCGGCGGCGCTCCGGCGAGCCCCTTGTTGAAGTGCAATCCGACAGCCGCGTGCCGCGAGGCTTCGAATAGAGCATCGGCCAGGCGCTGCTGCTCGCTCTCCTGCAGCATCGATTCGGGCATCCACAGCGACTGGTAGCCCCAGATGAACCATCCGGCCTCCCCGGTGTTTTGCTTCCACCACGCGTTCTCGGTGCCGGGACGCGGATCGAGGTCGAAAACGGGCTGCGGCACCAGATGGCGAAGCGTCCAGTCGAGCAATCCGATCATAGGATTGCCGCCGGGACTGCGCCACATCGTCTCGGGCCAGTGCTGCTTCCACCAGTTCACGTCCCAGAAGTGGCGCGCGGGGAAGCTGGCTATGAGTTGCGGAAATTTGATCGAATAGTCGCGCGAATTTTTTATCCAGTCGATAAACGGCTGCCAAATCTGCTTCATCTGATCGACGTCGAAGCCATATGAGAGCATCCCGATGTCGAGTGCGTTGTCGGGGCGGATGTGCGCCTGCTCTCCCCAATGGTCGTTGAAGAGATGCTCCCGGTAGAAGCCGACGAACTGCCGGACGAGGCGGCGATATGCGTCATCGGAGGACGCCTTGACCGTAAAGCTGACGGTGCCGAAAAGCTTCGGAAGGTCGTGGAGCCGCACCGTCATCCTGCTCACCACGCCGAAGGTGCCGCCTCCCCCGCCCTTGAGCGCCCAGAACAGATCGGGATTGGTGCATGCGTTCGCGATGCGGATCTGGCCGTCGGCGGTGACGACCTCGGCTTCGAGCAGGCTTGCGGCGGCGAGTCCGTAGCGCTTGGAAAAACTTCCGAAGCCTCCCCCCTGGATCAGGCCTGCCAGTCCGACGGTGAGGCATCCTCCGCCCTGGATGTACTTTCCGGCCTTGTTGCAAACGGCATCGTAGGCCTGGATATCGAGCGTTCCCGCGCCGAGAGTCGCGGCGAGCTGCGGCGGGATTGTGCCGGCGCATCCCTGCGGCACGAACGCATCGTGGATCTCGATATCGTGCATGTGCCGGGTCCAGATCAGCAGCGAATCGGGCGCGTTGGAGGTGCCTTGATAACTGTGGCCGCCTCCCTTCACCACCAGGCGCAGGTTGTTTTCGCGGGCGAAATTCACGGCGGCGGCGATGTCGTTGGCGTTTCGAGCCGCGACCGCGTAAACGGAGGGCTTCGATGCCCACGCATCGAGCCATCCCATCGTCTCCGTGAGCCCGGGATTCTCCCCGATGTAATAGGGGTTTTTCAGACTCTTCCAGATGCTCTTTGCGGCGCTGCTATCGGGATCGCTTTTGAGCACGGAGAGCGGAGAGTCGATCGCGATCAGGTTTCCGCCGACCGCTTCGCTGAGCTTCTTCCATGCCTGCGGCGACGGCCACGCGGCGCTGGTGGGACGAACCCGGCTGAAACCGTTGCCTGCCAGGATGGGACGAGGAAGCATCGGCAGCAGAGCCGCCGATCCGACAGCTTTAAGAAACGATCTTCTGTTCATCATGGCTCGTTGCTCGTGAGTTCGACTTGCGAACCCGGCTGGATTTTCCAATCGCAATCAAGCTCGGCGCATATCTAACGCTTCTGAACGGACTTCGGCGCAGAGGCACCGGAAGAAGCCGCCCTCGCCGTCCTCATACGCTTGCGCGGCGGCCGCGTTTCGGGACCAGCCGCAATCAGCGCGTTGACCAGAAAATGAATCGTCGTTTCGAGCGCGTCGCGATCGCTGATCATCTCCGAGTCGGGAGTGTTATGGCGATGGCGCGCGAACCAGGTGATCGCCTCGATAATGAAACGGGCCGCCGTCGGCACCTCGGGCACCGGTCTGAAGTGGCCCGACTCGATGCGGCTGGCGAGGTAGCGAGCAAGTCCGGCGACGCCCGTGCGGCGGCCTTCCATGAAGAGCATGTGCGCCATCTCGGGCACGTCCAGGGCGGAGCGCTCGATTACATCGAAGCCGCGCCGATGGCGTTCGATCACGGAATACAGTTCGCGCAGCACGCCCTCCAGCTCACTGCGGGCATCGAGCACGTCCTTGCGGCGAAGCGCCGCCGCGAGCGCATCGAGATGCGTGCTGGCGAACATCTGTTCGCGCACCTTTTGCACCATCGTTTCGAACGAGGGGGCGGCGATGGGCGGGGCCTGGGGCGGTTCGATCGGACGGTCGCTGAAGCCGTGCTGGCAGACGAGGAGGAACAGCGCTTCCTTGCTTTCGACGTAGTTGTAGAGGGTGCCCTGCGAGACTCCCATCTCGCGGGCGATATCGGACATCTGGGTTTGGCGGTAGCCTTTGGCGGCGAACACCGTGGTGGCGGCCTCGAGCAGATCGGAGAGCCAGCTTTGGGATCTGACGCGCACGCGCCTGGTTATCTCATAATTGACTGATTCAGTCAATTACTCCGCTTCGCAGCCGCCCCATCCCCGCTCGCGCCTCGAAATCCTCCGGGAGAGCAACTGGCCCTCCGCCCGACCCGGCGTTAGCATCGCCTCTGCCGTTGGTCATCGCGAACGAACCCGACGCGGACTCCTATGAACGACTCGATTCGGTCGATCACGGTTCGCTACTACCTCGTATGGGCGTGGTACACGCTCGGTCCATTCATCGTCTTCGCCATCTATCCCTTGTTCCTGCGCTCGCGCGGCCTCGACCAGTTCGAGATCAACGTCGTCAGCGCGGTGTTTGTGCTGATGACGTTTCTGACCGACCTGCCCACGGGCGCATTTGCCGATGCGGCGGGACGGCGGGCCGCTACGGTCGCGGGATGCGTTCTGCACGCGTGTGCCTTTCTCATCTACCTTCTCTCTCATCGGTACTGGCAATTCATGTTTGCCGCCGCGATCGACGGGCTCGGCACCACTTTCGGCAACGGGCCGATCGATGCCTGGGCGATCGACGCGCTGGATGGCGCCGGCTTTGAAGGCGCCAAGGATGCCCTGTTCTCGCGGAAGTTCCAGCTTTCCCAGGTTGTCGGGATGTGCGCGGCGCTGGCGGGTGCCTACGTCGCGCAACTCGATATCGCGATTCCGATCGCCTTGGCCGCGGTTGTCTGGATTGCAACCGGGATTTCGGCGGCGCTGATGATGACCGGCGGTGCGCGCCCGGCACAGCCGAAATCGGCCGAGCAGATGCTGCAAGAGGTGCGCCGGCGCAGTATCGACTCCACCCGCCTCGGCTTCGCCGATCGCAACGTGCGATGGCTCTCGGTCGCGGGCCTGCTGTCAGCCTTGCTGTGGTACGGATGGGGCCAGGAGTGGCAGCAGTATTTCAATCACAGTCTGCGGGCCGGGATCGCCAGAGTGGGATGGGTGTCGGTCGCCTTGATTGCCGCGCAGGTGATGGGGCTCGAAGTCGCGGCGAGAATGCGGGTCGCGAGCGAGAATCGAGCGAGTCTGATTGCCGCGATGACGGGCTTCGCGGCCGCGGCGATCATCGCCGCGGCGCGCACCGGGTCTCACGTCTATCTGGCAGTCGGAGCGATAATGGCCGCCACGTTCGCGATGGGTATCGCGGGCCCGATCGGCTTCGCGTGGTTCAACGAGGTGATCCAGGGCGAGAACCGCGCGACGCTGCTTTCCTTCTCGACCACGATGTCCACGCTCGGCGGAATTATCGGCCTTCCCGCCCAGGGGCGCCTGGTGGATGCGTTCGGAATTTCGGCTGCCTGGCAGATTGCGGCGCTGGTCTCGATGACGCAGGTGTTCTGCTACCTTGCGCTGCGGCCGCGGCCGGTGGCGCGGAATTCGGTCGAATCCGCGTGACGGGCGCGGTGGTCTTCGTTTGCGATCGCGCACCGTTTTATCGGCGGCTCGTGGTGTAATACAAATGTAAGACCGCGCGCGGTTTGGCGCGCGCACTACATTTCCCCAAAGCGCAGGAAGCAAAGATGGCAGACTCGAACAATCCGCTTCGCCCCAACAGCAGCGTTCTTCTCGATGGTCCGTCGCGGGCGCCGGCGCGCGCGATGATGAAGGCGGTCGGCTACACCGACGAGGACCTGGCCCGGCCCCTGATCGGCGTGGCCCACACCTGGATCGAGATCATGCCCTGCACCTACCATCTGCGCGATCTCGCCGAGCACGTAAAACGCGGCATCCGCGACGCGGGCGCGACCCCGGTCGAGTTCAACACCATCGCGGTCTGCGACGGCATCTCGATGGGCACGCACGGGATGCGCGCGTCGCTGATCAGCCGCGAAGTGATTGCCGATTCGATCGAGCTCACGAGCCTCGGCCATCTGTTCGACGGCATCGTCGCCCTCTCAGGATGCGACAAGACGATTCCGGCCACCGTGATGGCGCTGCTCAGGCTCAACCTGCCCGGCCTGATGATCTACGGCGGGTCGATTCAACCCGGCCGCTACGGCGACCAGAACGTGACGATCCAGGACGTGTTCGAGGCGGTCGGAGCGCATTCCGCGGGCAAGATGACCGAGGCCGAGTTGCGCAAGCTCGAGAGCGTGGCGTGTCCCGGAGTCGGCGCATGCGGCGGCCAGTTCACCGCCAATACGATGTCCACGGCGTCCGAGGTGCTGGGCATCTCGCCGGCGGGCATCAACTCGATTCCCGCCACCGATCCCGAGAAGCCCAGGGGCGCGTACCGGGCGGGGCAGATGGTGATGGATCTGCTGAAAAAGAATTTGCGGCCGCGCGACATCGTGACGCGCAAGGCGATCGAAAACGCGATCGCGGCGGTCGCGATGACCGGCGGCTCGACCAACGCGGTGCTGCATCTGCTCGCGATCGCGCACGAAGCCGGAATCGAACTTTCCATCGACGACTTCGATCGCATCAGCTCGCGCACTCCGCTGCTGGCGGATTTGAAGCCGGGCGGCCGCTTCATGGCGGCCGACATGCACGCCGCCGGCGGTATCCCGCTCATCATGAAGCGGCTCAAGGACGCGGGATTGCTGCACGCGGGCGAGCGTACGGTCACGGGCCGGACGATCGGCGAAGAAGCCGAACAGGCCACCGAGACCGCGGGCCAGGAAGTTGTGCACGGGCTCGGCAATCCGCTCAAGCCATCCGGCGGTCTCGTAATTCTGCACGGCAACCTCGCGCCCGAGGGATGCGTGGTGAAGGTCGCCGGGTACGAGCGAATGACGCATCGCGGTCCCGCGCGGGTGTTCGATTGCGAGGACGACGCGTTCAAGGCCGTGTCGCGCCGGGAGATAAAGCCGGGCGACGTGGTCGTGATCCGGTACGAGGGTCCGAAGGGAGCGCCCGGGATGCCGGAGATGCTGGGCGTTACGGCGGCGCTGGTTGGCGAGGGATTGGGCGACCAGGTGGCATTGCTTACCGACGGACGTTTTTCCGGAGCGACGCACGGCCTGATGGCGGGACATGTCGCGCCGGAGGCGGCGGTCGGCGGACCGATTGCGGCGCTGCGCGACGGCGACGTCATCACGTTCGACATCGCCAGGCGGCGGCTTGATGTCGAGCTTTCGGACAGCGAGATCGCAAGCCGGCTGAAAGGCTGGAAGGCGCCCGCTCCGCATTACAAATCGGGAGTGATGGCGAAGTACGCGCAACTCGTCTCGTCGGCATCGCGGGGCGCGGTGACGAAGTGACTGCGATGCGAGCCGCCGCGATAGTTTGCGGCGCCTGAGCAGGCGCGGAATAATCAGGGATCGAGTCATCTTCGATGAGTTCCACTTCCGCCGCCGATTCCATCGCCGCGCGCACAGACGTGCGACCGGCCGCCGTAGAAGCGCAATCGCTCGGTTTTCGCTACGGCGATCGCGCGGCGCTGAGCGACGTCAGCTTCACGATCGGGCGGGGCGAAATTTTCGGGTTCCTGGGGCCGAACGGCGGCGGCAAGACCACGCTGTTTCGGATTCTTTCCACCCTTGCGCGCCCGCAATCGGGAAGCGCGGCGATGCTTGGGCATGACCTCGCGTCGGACACGATTGCGGTCCGGCGCAAGCTTGGCGTCGTCTTTCAGCATCCGAGCCTCGACGGCAAGCTGACGGTCGCCGAAAACCTGGCCCATCATGGACATCTCTATGGGATGCGCGGAGGGCCGCTCAGCGACGCGATCACGCGGGCGCTGAACCGGCTCGGGCTCGCGTCGCGCGCCGGAGATATTGTCGAGACGCTCTCGGGCGGCCTGCAGCGGCGCGTGGAGCTGGCCAAAGCTCTGCTCCATCAGCCGGAGCTTCTGCTGCTGGACGAGCCGAGCACGGGGCTCGATCCGGCGGCGCGGCGCGATTTTTCGAACTACCTGGCGCATCTGCGCGAGCATGAGGGCGTGACGGTGGTGCTGACCACGCATTACCTGGAAGAAGCCGAGCGATGCGACCGGATTGCGATTCTTGACGGCGGGCGCCTGGTGGCGATGGCGCCGCCGGGCGAGCTCAAGTCCAGCGTCGGCGGCGACGTGCTGGTGCTCCACGCCTCGGCGCCGGACGTTCTGGCGCGCAAGCTGATGCAGCGCCTCAAGCTGAAGAGCCAGGTCGTCGATGGAACCCTGCGAATCGAGCGTCCCCGGGCGCATGAAATCGTCCGCGACCTGGTCGACGGGTTTGGCGATGAGATCGAGTCGCTGTCGTTCGGCAAGCCGACTCTCGAAGACGTGTTCGTCCATCTGACCGGCCATCGCTTCGTAATCGACCCGGAGCCGGCGGCAAAGAAATGAGGCCGCGATGGCATCGATAGCATTGCAGGCGGGCACGCTGTGGTGGCGCGAGATCGCGCGCTTCGTGCGCCAGCGCAGCCGGGTCACCGGCGCGATCCTGCAGCCGCTGGTTTTCTGGCTTCTGCTCGGCGCGGGCCTCAAGGCATCGTTTCGTCCGAGCGGGATGCCGGAAGGGATGAATTACGCGCAGTACTTTTATCCCGGCGTGATCGTGCTGGTGCTGCTGTTCACGGCGATCTTCGCGACGATTTCGACGGTCGAGGATCGCCGCGAGGGCTTCCTGCAGGGCGTGCTGGTCGCTCCCGTATCGCGCACCACGGTGGTGCTCGGGCAGGCGCTGGGCGGCACGACGCTGGCGCTGATTCAGGGAATCATCTTCCTGCTGCTCGCGCCGTTTGCCGGAATTCATCTGGATCTCGCCGCGATCGCGGTGACAACGGCGATGATGGCGATAATCGCGTTCGCGCTCACCAGCATCGGTCTCGTGATCGCGTGGCGAATCGAATCGACGCAGGGCTTTCACGCGATCATGAACCTGATCCTGATTCCAATCTGGCTTTTGTCGGGCGCGTTCTTTCCCGCCGAGGGAGCGCCGGTGTGGCTGGAATGGACGATGAAGCTGAATCCGCTGACTTACGGGATGACGGCGCTCCGGCGCGGATTGTATCTCGCCGAGCCGAGCAGCTTCTGCGCGTACACGCATTTCAAGCCCGCGGCGGCAATCGCGATTGTTTTTGCAATCGCGATGTTCGCGCTGGCAAGCCGGGTCGCCCGCCGCGCGGCGGTTTAGCGGCACGGCATCGCCGCGTATCTCTCCGCTCAGGCGGGATCGAAGTAAGTCTCGATTCGCCCTTCAAAGTGGAACTCCCGCGCGATCTGAATCCATCGCCGGTCGCGGCCGTGCAGCGGATAGGGCAGCATCTCGAGCGGAAAAAAACCCACGTCCAGGGTTTCCAGCGGATGCGGCCGCGGAGTGCCGCCGATGATCCGCGAATAGAAGAGCATCGAGTAGATGTGGCGCCATCCGTCGCCCGACTTGCGGCTGTCCATGATCGCCATCAGCCGAAGCGGCTCGACGATGAGGCCGGTTTCCTCGAAGGCTTCTTTGACGACATTCTCGGCGGGCGCGATGCCTACGTCGCAAAAGCCGGTGGGATACCACCATTTGCCGCTGGTCCGCTGGATCATCAGCAGATCATCGCAATCGTTGAACGCGATGATGCCGCATCCGACCGCGGGGGTGACGTAGCCCTCGTAGCCGCTGATGACGGCGTCGCGCCATCCGCGGCGGATCGATTCGGCTTCTTCGAGGCTCGCATCTAACGCAGCCGCCTGCATCCGCGCCGCTTCTTTCAGGAGATCTTCGTAGCGTTCGGCGTCGAAGCCTTCGGATTGAAAGGCGAGGCCGGTGCGCGCGACGGCGGTCACGCGCTCGATGAAGCGCGCGAGTTCGAGCAACAGGCGGTCCTGACTCATACCGTCAGGGTACCGCTTTATTTCCTGCGATGCTCGGCGGTTCGATAATCCTGGAACTTGGAGTCGCGCTCATCGAGGGCGCGGGTGACGCTTTCGCGCATCTTCTTCATGTAGTCGCGGGACGACTGCTGATGGAAGCAGAGGGCCTGGATTTCGGTGGCGGATCGGATCGCGGCCCGCGCCCCCATCACCTCCATCGCGCGATGCACGACGCGCTTGTTGAGGGCCTGGAGGTCGCGCGGTATTTTCGCAACGCGCCGCGCCACGTTGAGCACCGCTTCCTCGAGCTGGCCGGCCGGAAAGGCGCGGTTGGCGAAACCCATCTGCGCCGCTTCGATGCCGCTGATCGAGTCGCCCGTCAGCATCATCTCCATCGCGTTGCGCAGTCCCATCAGCCAGGGATGGTACGCGCAGTCGGGCGTGGACATCGCGCGCACCGGCGGATAGCCGATCTGCGCATCCTCGGCGACATAGACCAGATCGCAGGCGGTGGCGAGTTCGCTGCCGCCCGCCAGGCAGTAGCCGTGCACCTGCGCGATGATGGGGGTGGCCATATCCCACATCTCGAACCATCCGTCGACCAGATGGCGCGGCCAGATACCTTCGCCGGGCGACACCTGCCGCGGAAGCGGCTCATTCGGCGACTGAGCGAGATCGTAGCCGGCGCTGAAGCACTTGCCGTTGCCCTTGATGATGATCGCGCCGATCTGTGCATCCGCGTCCGCCTTGCGCAGCGCATCGAAGAGCTCCCCGCGCAGGGCGTTGGACAGCGCGTTGCGCTTATCGGGGCGGTTGAGTGCGATGCGGCGGATGCCGGCCTCGACATCCTCGACCTGAATGAAGCGGTAGTCGCTCATGACGATTCCTCCGGCGCGCGCGATGCGCGCGGTTTAGCGCGCGGGCGCGTTGCAGACCTTCCAGGCCGCATCCGCCAGTGCAGGCACCCGCTCCTTCATCGCCACGAACAGCGGATCGTCGGTCTGGCCGTTGACGAAGCGCGAGTAGCTGCCTTCCATAATGATCGCGAGCTTGAAGATGGCGAACGCCTCGTAAAAGGCGAAATCCGTCATCTTGCGGCCGGTCTTCGCTTCGTATCGATCGAGCATCTCGCGGCGGGTGAGAAAACCCGGCTCCGCCGTGACCGCGGTGGTGATTCCCCTGCGATCGGAACTGTCGCCCGCCTCCACCCAGTACGACAGCAGCCAGCCGAGGTCGGCAAGCGGATCGCCAATCGTGGACATCTCCCAGTCGAACACGGCGATGACTTTGGCGCCCGGCGCCCTGGGATCGAACATCACGTTGTCGAGCTTGTAGTCGCCGTGCACGATGGTCGCAGGCGGGGAGTCGGGGATGCGTTTTTCGAGCCATTCACGCACCTTGGCCATGATTGGCAAGGGGCGGATTGACGAGGTGATCTGCGTCGCGCGGTCGAGCTGATCGGTCCAGCGCCTGAGCTGGCGCGGCAGGTATCCGTCGGGCCGGCCGAAGCCTTCCAGCCCGACCGCCTTCCAATCCACCGCCTGCAGCGCTACCAGCACGTCGATCATCGCTTCGCTGACCGCGCGGCGGCGCTCGGGAGTATCGGCAAAGGTTCCTTTGGTCTCGCCGCGGATGACCTCGCCCTGCATGTATTCCATCAGGTAGAAGGGTGCTCCGATATAGGATGGATCGTCGCAGGCGGCGAACACGCGCGGCACCGGCACGGGAGTGTTCTGCAGCGCGCTCAATACGCGATACTCGCGCATCACGTCGTGGGCGGTTGGCAGCAGAGGGCCGCGCGGCGGGCGCCTGAGCGCCCATGATCGTCCGTCAAAATGAATCAAGTGAACTTCATTGGAATGGCCGAAGGAGATGTTCTCAGAGCGGAGCTGTGAGGGGTCGCCGAGCTTGCGGTCGGCCACAAATCTCCGAATCCCGGCGATATCGACGGTGGCATTCGGTCCGGTTTTTTCGTGCGAAGTGTTGCTCATGATCGCTATTCTCTTTCCGACTTTCGGTGCGTGGTCAAGACCGGCCGATCGGGCGCCTGGATGGGGTATTCGGGGCGCGATTGGCCGGGCACCTTGCGCGACCAAAGCGCGCGCCGGTAAAACCAATCATCGATGAATGCGGCGATGAAACAAACGGTTAAGCCACGAAGCCGCGCCGCTGCGATGCTGGCACTGGCGCGTCCGGAACAGTGGCTCAAAAACGGTCTGGTTCTGGCCGCGCTGGTCTTCAGCCATCGCCTGTTCATCTTCCACGACGCGCTTGTGGCGCTGGTCGCGCTGATCGCGTTCTGCAGCCTTTCGAGCCTCGCTTACGTAATCAACGACATCAACGACCGCGAGACCGATCGCCTCAATCCCGAAAAACGCGACCGTCCCCTGGCGCGGGGCGACCTGGATGTTCCGGAGGCGGTTGCGTTCGCGGCCGCCCTGGCGGCTGTTTCGCTCATCCTGAGCCTGACGCTGGGGCGGGCATTCGTCGGAATCGCGGCCCTGTATGTGGCGCTGCAATTTGCCTACTCGTGGTGGGCCAAGCGGTATGTGGTGGTGGATGCGATCGCGGTGGCAATCGGGTTTGTGCTGCGCGCGTTCGCGGGCGGGGTCGCGATCGATGCGGAGGTCTCTCCCTGGCTCGCGTTCATCACCTTCGTGCTCGCGCTGCTGCTGGTGCTGGGACGCCGCCGCCACGAGCTGATCGCGATGGGCGACGGTGCGGCGGCGCATCGCAGCGCGCTGGCCTTCTACAGCATCCGGCTTATCGACCAAATGATCGCGATCGTGGCGGGAGCGACGCTGGTCAGTTACATGATTTACACCGCGTCGGCCGAAGTCGGGGCGAAGCTCGGCACCCGGCATTTGTATCTGACCGTGCCGTTCGTCGCGTTCGGAATTCTCCGCTACCTGTACCTGATCGACGAGCGCGACGAAGGCGGCGATCCGGCCCGGATGCTGATTCGCGACAGGCCGCTGCTCATCGCCGTCGTGCTCTGGATGATCGCCGACGTCGCGCTGCTTTATTTCTAGCCGGGTATCAGTGGGGAGCCAGCACTCCGAGCGGATTGCCGGCCAGGCCCGTGGTCTGGAAAGGATTTCGACCGAACGGGCTCTGCCCGATCGAGCCAAGTCCGCCCAGGGTTAGCTGGAACTGCACCTGAACTTCGTTCGGGTTGAACGAATCGACGAGTCCCATGTCCGCCGCCCAGCAATCGCAGGGCGATTTGATTCGCGCGCCATACTCGGCGTTCAGAAGCTGGTTCGCCGCGAAGTTATAGCTGGGCGCGACGTAAACGCCGAACATGTCCCAGATGTCGCTGTAGGCGCGAATCGTCGCGAACTGGCTCGCATTGGCCGTGGTGGTCGGCAGCACGGCAACTTCCGGATTGACGTAGTTGTACGAAGCCTGAAGGAACGAGCCCTGCAAAGCCTTGCCCATGTAAACGTTCGACACTTTCGACCATGGCGGCTGAAAGGTGAGGTAAACGTTGGCAAAGGTAAAGCCGGCGTGGTTGCGGGGATTGTAGTCCACCTGCGACCCGAACGACGCGATCGTCGTCGGGAACACGTTGAGGTTCGCCTGAAGGTCCGAGACGTGATCGCCGAACGGCCCCACATCGTGAGATACATCGTACGCTTGCATCAGCGTTAGCTGCGCCAGCTCGCGAACTTCCTCGCCCCGGCTGTAAGCCGGTCCGCCGCCCGGAATAAACGCCTCGGAAGGCGACGGCTGCTCGAGCGAGGTGCCCGAGCCGGGAGCGGAAGAGGCCTCGTCCGTTTCCTGCGCCTGATCGGTCGGCGCGGGGATCATCTTTGCGAACAGCCGCGTCGTTACGCCGTAAGTAAACAAGCTTCGCGAGTTGACGCGGTCGTATTGATCGAACAGAGGCATATTCCCCTGGTAGATACGGGGGACGTACGTATAGCTGACAAACGGCTCGATCGTATTCTTCAGCTTTTCGATCGTGGTCCCGTTGACGTCGAATACGCGCTCGACCTCGCTGGCGACTCCGGTCGACAGGTAGGGAATTCCGATTCCCTGAAAGCCGCCCGGCGCGAGCGGTCCTTTCGACAGCCCGTTGTTGTACTGCAGCACGCCCGGCCCGGTGGGAGTCGGCGGCAACCCTGAGAACGGCTTCCCCACGGGAGTGATGTTGATCGTGTGCCCGGACGCATCGTAGATGTTGCCCTCCACACCGACCGATCCGTATCCATAGGCATAGTCACCGAGGCGCCACGGGACCGTGACCTTGGGGCTCGCCGTGAAGCGCAGGCCCTGAAGACCGGACTCGCGATAGAAATCCGTCGCCTGCGCATCGTAGTCGAGAAAGGCAAGGCCGTTGGCGAGTTCCTCGCGCCCGCTGAGCAGAAGCCGAGGCAGCTCCTGCAGGGCGAACTGATTTGCCTGGATCAGGTCCTGATGCCAGGTTCCCTGCATCTGCGCATAGCCGTTGTCGAATTCATCGATGAGGCCGAAGTGCGAGATCGCGTCGCGGAGCGAGGCCCAGTTGCCGCCGAATCCGTTCGACAGCGTCCACACGTCCATCTCGCGCAGATAATAGTCGTCGCTTACCGAGACCGTGTCCGCGTAGGCGATCAGATTGTCGGTGATGTGCTGCCGGGTCATCCCGATGATCCCGTAGCGATCCAGCGGGATGAACGGGTCGTTGGTCTGGGTGTCGATGATGTCGCCGAGGCGGTTCCTCTCGGTTCGAATCGACTCGTCATAAAATGCTCCGTCGACCCAGAAGTAGTCGTCGGGGCCGTTGGTCAGGCGATACTCGGCCAGTCCGCCAACTCGCTGGCGGGTCTCGATATCGAATGCGACCGTCGCATCCTGGCTCTTGTCGATCGCCAGGTAATAGGGCTGCAGCAACTGGAAACCACGCAAGCCCGATTGTCCCTCGCGGCCCGCGAGCAGACCGCTATGGCGGGTGGTGTCCGCGGGAAACGTGAACTCGGGAAGCTTGAATGGCTGATGGCCGAGCACGCTGAACGACGCGCCGGTGGCGGTGCCGGTCTTGCCGATATCCACGTCCATCTTGTCCGCGGTTATCGCCCAATCCGGCGCCCGGTCTTTCACGCATCCGCAGGTCGTGAAAAACCCGTTGGTAATCTCGTAGTTCTGGCCTTCAAGCTTGCGAATCTTTTTTCCGTCGAGGCGATAGGTCGTGTTCTTGGCCTGAATTTGCGCGTTATCCAGCTCCAAGGTCTCATTGATGACGTCGAGCTTCGCTTCGGTTGCCCACATCTCGACGTCGGGATCGATCAGATGAACATGGCCGGTGGCCACCGCGATGCGCTGCTTGCGATAGAGCTTGATTTGGTCGGCTTTGAGGACGCTGCCACCCTGCGTCATGACCGCATCGCCGATGACGGTGAAGGTATCGTCCTTGGAATCGTAGATGGTCTCGTGGCCGGTGACGTTGATAGGCTCGCCGCCTTCCGAGCGCTGGGTCGTCACCCCCGAGGGCATGGAGGCGGCGGGCGCGATACGGGCGTGAATCAAAAGCGCGGCAACCAGCAGCGCTACCGTCAGCGATTTAGCCCGGTCCTTCAGGAAACAAACCACTCCTCCCCTCACGGGCAAGAAAGTAGGGATAGATTTCGCCGATAAGATACACAGAACCGGTGGCCAGTACCACTTCGGAGGGACGGGCTCTTTGCACCGCATAGTCGATCGCCGCCAAGGGATCGCGCTCGATACGCGCGGGAACGCGCGCCGAAAAAGCCGGCGCCAGCGTTTCGGGATCGAGCGGGTTCTTCGGCCGCGCCCTGGTGAGGGTCACGTCCGCGACGCGCGGCGCTAACATTGCCGCCATCCGCTCCCATTGCTTGCTCGCAAGACATCCGAACACGAGATGCGGCCGAATCTGCGGATTGAGCTCGACGCTGATTGTCTCAAGCAGCGCGGAGACCGCCAGTTCGTTATGCGCGCAATCGAGGATCACGGTCGGGTTGCGCGACACGATATCGAAGCGGCCTGGCCAGTAAACTTCGCGCAGGCCGCGGCGGATCGCTTCCTCGCCTATGGGATATCCCTGCGCGCGCAGTTCTTCGACCGTCGCAAGCGCGATCGCCGCATTTTCGTGCTGGAAAGGTCCGGCGAGCCCCAGCTCGACATCGTCCAGCTTGAGCGCGAGGCCCTGGTAGGCGATGCGATGGGCGGGCGCGTGCGATCTGAACGAATAATCGCGATCGACCATCCGCACCGCGCTGCGGCGCTGCGCCGCGATCGAGACCAGCGTGGCGCGCGCTTCGTGATCGCGCGCTCCGATCACCACCGGAACTTCCGGCTTGATTATTCCGCCCTTCTCCGCCGCGATCGCGGGAATCGTATAACCAAGATACTCCATGTGATCGAAGCCGATTGGCGTAATCACGCTGAGGATCGGCGTCACCACGTTGGTCGAGTCCAGCCGGCCGCCGAGCCCGGTCTCGATCACCGCGAGATCGACGCGCTCCTCGGCGAAGTAGAGGAACATCATCGCGACGGTGAATTCGAAGAACGTGAGGGCAAGCCCGGCGCGATCGTAGATGGCGCGCAGGCGCTCGATATACGCGAGCATCCGCGCCGCCGGCATCTCCGCGCCGTCGATCCGGGTGCGCTCCGCCAGGTTCACCAGATGGGGTTTGGTGTAGAGGCCGACTCGCATCCCCGCCGCGCGCAGCACGCTGTCCAGCATCGCGGCGACCGATCCCTTGCCCTTGGTGCCGGCAATATGAACCGCGCGGAGCTTGCGATGGGGATTGCCGATGAGCGCGAGCGCATTTTCCATCCGCTCGAGCTTGTAAATCTCGCCCCGCGCTTCGAGCGAATAGAGCCAGTCGAGGGTTTTGGACAACCGCTGTTCCATCGCAGGGGATGAGTTTATCGCTCGGGGAAATCGCACGGAAGCTAAAAGCGAGGGAGCAATTCGGGCGGCCGCGACGCCGGTCTTCGCAGCGGGAAATGAGGCTCCGAGCGGCGCGGCGGAAAGCGCGCAGCCCAGGCGGCCCTACTTCCGGATGCGGCGGGGATGGCGGCGCGCGAGCATCGTGAGCAGCCGGCTCAGGGTGAATCGCATCTGATGGCGCGGCACAATCGCATCGAGCATCCCGTGCGCAAGCAGAAACTCCGCGCGCTGAAAATCTTCGGGCAGCTCCTGATTCACCGTTTGCTTGCTGACGCGGCGCCCGGCGAATCCGATCAACGCGCCAGGCTCGGCGATATTGAGATCCCCAAGCATCGCGAACGAAGCGGCCACCCCGCCGGTGGTCGGATCGCACATCACGGAGATATACGGAAGCCGCGCATCGCGCAGGCGGGCAATTGCAGCCGACGTTTTCGCCATCTGCATCAGCGAAAGCGCGCCTTCCTGCATCCGCGCTCCGCCCGAGGCGACAAACACCACCACCGGCAAGCCCCTGCGCGCGGCAAAATCAAAGAGACGAGCAATCTTTTCCCCCACCACGACCCCCATGCTTCCGCCCATGAACTCGAAGTCCATGATGGCGAGGGCAAGCGGACGATCCTCGATAGCGGCGGCCCCGACCACGACGGCATCGTTGCGTCCGCTGGTCTCGCGCGCCTGCGCCATCCGCTTGGTATACGGGCGGGAGTCGACGAACTTAAGCGGATCTCCGATTGCGAGTTCGGAGAACATTTCGCGCCACGATCCGCGATCGACCGTGATAGCCAGCCGCTGGCTCACGGTTAGGCGGAAGTGATGGCCGCATTTCGGACATACGTTGAGGTTGCGCTCGACTTCCTTGCGAAACGCGATCTCCTTGCAGGTCGGACACTTGGTCCAGATGTCGTCGCTGGGGGCGGGAGCAGGCTGAGCATTCGCACGCGCGGGATCGGGCTGGGGTTCCGTGTTTTGCGCCATCGCTCAATTTCCCTCGCTATTGGTTGGCGGCGCGGACCGGGGCGGGACCGCGCGCCGTCCGCATCGCGTCCTTCATCGCGCCGACCATCTTTCCCACCGCATCCACCACGTCGCCGGAAGCGGCATGCTGTTCGATCACCGTGGAGATCGCGCTTCCCACCGCGATCGCATCGGCGAATGCGCCGACCTGGGCGGCCTGGTCCGGCGTGGAGATTCCAAAACCCACGGCGATCGGCAAATCGGTTACCGAGCGCAACTCGCGAACCCGGGCTTCAACGTCGCCGCCCACCGCGCCGCGCGCGCCGGTCACTCCGGTAACCGAGACATAATACAGAAACCCCGAGGCGGATCGCGCGATACGCCGGCTGCGCTCGAGCGGAGTGGTCGGAGCGAGCAGATGGATTACGTCAAGTCCGTTCGCCCGTGCCGGCTTGAGCAACTCCGCGCTTTCTTCGGGCGGCAGATCGACGACCAAAATCGCATCGATTCCGGCAACGGCGCCGTCGCGGCACAGCCGCTCGCATCCGTAGTGCAAGCAAGGATTGAAATATCCGTACAGGATCAGCGGAATTTCCGTCTCCTTGCGGAGATCGGAAACCATCGAAAGGATGCCGGCGAGGGTAGCGCCCGAGGCGAGGCCCCGCGCGATGGCGCGCTGATTGGCAGGGCCATCGGCCATCGGATCGGAAAAAGGCACGCCCAGCTCGATCAGGTCCGCGCCGCGCGCTTCGAGTTCCAGCACCAGGCGGCGCGTGGTTTCCATGTCCGGATCGCCGGCGACGATAAACGGAATCATCGCCGCTTCGTTGCGGGCTCGGAGTTCGGCGAATTTCCGCGCGACTCTTCCGCGATGCGCCATCTCAGGCTCCTTCCCGCAGGGTCACGCCGAGCGCCCGCGCGACGGTGTTCATGTCCTTGTCGCCACGGCCGGAGAGATTAATCACGATGACCTTGTCCTTCGGCAAAGTCGGCGCGAGACGCGCCGCGTAGGCGATGGCGTGAGAGCTCTCGAGGGCGGGAATTATTCCCTCGGTCTCGGAAAGAAGCTGAAACGCTTCCAGCGCTTCCGCATCGGTGACGGCCGCATACTCGGCGCGGCCGCTCTCCTTCAGATAGGCGATCTCCGGACCGACTCCGGGATAATCGAGGCCGGCCGCGATCGAATGGGTTTCGCGAATTTGCCCGAGTTCGTCCTGGAGCAAAAGCGTGCGATTGCCGTGCAGGACGCCGGTTTGTCCCGCCGTCAGCGTCGCCGCATGCTGCCATCCGCCGAGACCGAGACCGCCCGCCTCGACGAAGATCATGCGAACCGCGCGGTCCTTGATGAACGGATATACGAGGCCGATTGCGTTGGAGCCGCCGTTGACGCACGCGATAAGCACGTCGGGAAGGCGGCCTTCGTGCTTGAGGATCTGGCTTCGCGCCTCTTTGCCGATCACGGCTTGAAAGTCGCGCACGATCATCGGGTATGGATGGGGCCCCGCGGCGGAGCCGATCAGGTAATAGGTGTTGCGAACGGTTGCGGTCCAGTCGCGCAGCGCCTCGCTCATCGCGTCCTTCAGGCTCCTGCTGCCGGAATCGACCGGCTGGACCCTGGCGCCGAGCAGCTTCATGCGGAACACGTTGAGCGCCTGGCGTTCAACGTCGACCGAGCCCATAAAGACTTCGCACTGCCGGCGCATCAGCGCCGCCATCGTGGCGGTCGCGACGCCATGCTGTCCGGCGCCGGTCTCGGCGATAATCCTCTCCTTGCCCATCCGGACGGCGAGAAGAGCCTGGCCGAGAGCATTGTTGGCCTTGTGAGCGCCGGTGTGGCAGAGATCTTCACGTTTTAGATAAATTTTTGCGCCGCCGAGCCTGGCGGTGAGATTCGCGCAAAAGAACAGTGGCGTCGGACGGCCCACGTACTCGCGCGAGTACTTCTCGAGGTCAGCGCGAAACCGGGGATCGCGCCGCGCGTTCTTGTACGCGCCGGCGAGTTCCATCAGCGCCGGCATCAGCGTTTCCGCGACGTAGCGGCCGCCGAATTCTCCGAAATGGCCGCGGCTATCGGGCAGATTTTGCATTAGCGACAAAACTCCTGAGCTTGGAATGGTCCTTCACGCCCGGCGACGACTCAACCCCGCTGGCCGCATCGACACCATACGGATGGAGTGCGGCGGCCTCGGCTACGTTGGCGGCGTTGAGTCCGCCCGAAATGAAAACCCGGGAAAGATCGAGACCCTTAAGGTCTTCGAGCGGACGGGCGACCCCGCTGCCTCCATAAAGACTCGGATGAAAAGTGTCGAGCAGGACAAAGTCTGCCCGAGCGTTCGCCAGCGCCGCCGATGCTTCGCCGCCCCGCACGCGGAGCGCGCGGATGACGGGCACCGGCCATCCGACAAGCGCGCTGTCGTCCTCGTCGCCGTGAAACTGCAGCAGGTCGAGGCGAAGTTCGCGAAGATGGCGGTCGATGTCGGCGCGGGTGGAATTCACGAACACTCCCACGACGTGCGCGCGGCCGGCGATCAGGTCGCGGATCCTGCGCGCGCTTTCGAGAGGAACGCATCGGGGGCTGGGCGGGTAGAAGTTAAGCCCGATTAAGTCAGCGCCGGCTCCGATTGCGGCTTCGGCGTCTTCGCCGCGCGTGACGCCGCAAATTTTGACCCGCACCGTCATCGCGCGTCCCCCGCTCCGCCGCCGCCCAACGCACCCATCAACTCGGCAAGCCTGGTTCGCGGTTCTCCGCCGCGCAGCAGGCTCTCGCCGATTAGAAACGCGCGCGCTCCGGCGCGGTCGAGGCGCGCGATCGCGGCGGGCGCATCGATTCCGCTCTCGGAAACGATGAGCGCGCCAGACTTGCGCAGCGCGAGCAGACGTTCGGTTACGGCGATGTCGGTGACGAAGGTGTGCAGGTCGCGATTGTTGATCCCGATAAGAGTCGCGCCGATTTTTCCCGCGATTTCGAATTCGCCGTCGTTGTGCACCTCGACCAGCGCGGCCATCCCCAAATCGTGCGCAAGCGCGTGAAGCTCGCGCATCGCCGCCTCGGGCAGCATCGCGGCAATCAGCAGGATGCAATCGGCGCCGGCTGCGCGCGCTTCAAAGACCTGGTAGGGATCGAACATGAAGTCCTTGCGCAGGATGGGCAGATCGACGGCTGCGCGGACTGCGCCGAGATCTTCAAGTGTTCCTTTAAAATGGCGATCGGTCAGCACCGAAATGCAGGCGGCGCCGCAGGCTGCATAATCCCGCGCGACTCTTGCGGGGTCGAGTCCGGGAAGAATATCGCCCTTGCTGGGCGAAGCGCGTTTCACTTCGGCGATGATCGCGGGGCGGCGCGCCCGCAGCGCCGCCGCAAAGTCGCGTGGCGCCGCGGCGTCGGCGGCGGCTTTGCGGACCTGCGCGAGCGGCACACTGGCGGAAGTCGCTTCGAGTTCCTCGCGCTTGGCCGCGAAAATTCTGTCCAGAATCGAACTCATTGTTCTTTCGCCCTGCTCGCCGCGCCGAGGTTTTCGAGCGTCCGCAGCGCGAGCCCGCGGCCGAGGATGTCGCGCGCTTTCGCCACGCCGGCGCGCAGCGACTGCGCGCTCCCGCCGACGTAAATCGCGGCGCCGGCATTAAGAGCGAGCACATCTTGCGCCGCTCCGGCATCTCCCGCAAGAACGCCGCGCAGGATCTCGGCTGCGTGCGCGGGGTCGCCGGCGACCAGCGCTTCCCGGCCCGCTCGCTTCATCCCGAAGTCGTCCGGAGCAATTTCGTATTCCTGGATCGGCGCTTCGCCGCGAATTTCAGCAACGCGCGTGGCTGCCGACAGGCTGATTTCGTCCATCCCGTCGCCGCCGCTCACGACCAGCGCATGAATCACGCCCATCGATGCGAGCGCTTCCGTCATCGGCCGGAACACCGCCGCGTCGCCGACACCCACCACCGCTCTGCGCGGGGTAGCCGGATTGCACAGCGGGCCAAGCAGATTGAATATCGTACGGGTGGCGAGCGCGCGGCGAAGCGGTCCGAGCCGGGCGAGCACCGGATGATACGCCGGCGCAAAGATGAAGCAGATTCCCGCGCGCCTCAGGCATCGTTCGAGTCCGTGAGGGTCAAGTTCGATTCGCACGCCCAGTTGCTCGAGCACATCCGCCGCGCCGACCCGCCCGCTTACCGCGCGGTTACCGTGCTTCGCCACCGGGATGCCCGCGGCGGCGGCGACGATCGCGGCGCCGGTTGAGATATTGAAACTGCCTGAGCCGTCGCCGCCCGTGCCGACCACATCGAGCAGGTTGTTTTCGTGAAAATCCACCAGCCGCGCCCGCGAGCGCATCGCCCGCGCCGCGCCCTTCAACTCCTGGGCGGATTCGCCTTTGAGCTTAAGGGCGATCAGAAAGCCGGCAACCAGCGCGTCCGGCGCTTCGGCATCGAGAATCTCGCCGAAGGCCCGCTCCGCGGTGACCGCATCGAGCGATCGCCGCGCGAGCACATCCTCGAAGGCGGCACGCAGAGCGGTCACGCGGCGACACTCCTCAGAAAGTTCGCGAGCAGATGCTTTCCTTCGGGGGTCCCGACGGACTCGGGATGGAACTGCACGCCCTCGACGCGAAGCGTGCGATGGCGGAAGCCCATGATCTCGTTTTCCGCTGTGCGAGCGCTGATTTCGAGGCATTCGGGCACCGAATCCCATTCGACGATCAGCGAATGGTAGCGCATCGCGTCGAACGGACTTGGAATCGATTCGAAGATGGTCTTGCCGTCGTGGAGGATCGGCGAGGTCTTGCCATGCATCAGGCGCGATGCGCGGACGACCCGTCCGCCAAACGCTTCGCCGATGCACTGATGGCCGAGGCAGACGCCGAGGATCGGCAACTCCGCCGCAAGCTCACGCAGGATCGCCATCGAGACGCCGGCTTCTTTCGGCGTGCACGGGCCGGGAGAGATCACAATCGCGTCGGGAGCGAGCGCGCGCGCACCAGCAACGTCGATCGCATCGTTGCGCCGGACGATGACTTCGGCTCCCAGCTCGCCGAGGTACTGGACGAGGTTGTAGGTAAACGAGTCGTAGTTGTCGATCATCAACAACCTGATTTTTCGATCGCTCATCGAATCTTCACCTGGCCAGCGTATTCACCCGAAGCATTCAACGCGTCTCGGGCGGCTTTTCGAATTCGCGCGCCGCTTGCAGCGCCCGCACCATCGCGCGCGCCTTGTTGACCGACTCCTCGAATTCGGCGCCCGGATCGGAATCGGCGACGACGCCACCGCCGGCCTGAATATAGACGCGATTGTTCTTGATCATCAGCGTGCGCAGGGCGATCGCGGTGTCGGTGTTCCCCGTGTAGCTGAAGTAGCCGACCGCGCCCGCGTAAACGCCGCGCCGGACGTTTTCGAGCTCGTCGATTATCTCCATCGCGCGGATTTTCGGCGCGCCGGACACAGTGCCCTGCGGAAACGTGGCGCGAAACGCATCGAAGGCATCGCATTCCTCGCGCAGCCGCCCCACCACGTTCGACACGATATGCATCACGTGCGAGTAACGCTCGACCACCATGTACTCGGTGACCTTGACCGAGCCGATTTCCGAGACTCTGCCGACATCGTTGCGCCCAAGGTCAACCAGCATCACGTGCTCGGCCTGCTCCTTCGGATCGGCGAGAAGTTCCTTCTCGAGGGCCTTGTCTTCCTCTTCGGTTGCGCCGCGCCGCCGGGTTCCCGCGATGGGCCTGAGCGTGACGTCGCGGCCTTCGACCCGGACCATCACCTCCGGCGAGGCGCCGACGAGCGTATGGTCCCCCAGCCGCAGGTAGAACATGTACGGAGACGGATTGATGGTCCGGAGGCTGCGGTAGATGTTGAACGGATGCGCGGTGAGAGGCGACTCGAAGCGCTGCGAAGGAACCACCTGGATAATGTCGCCGGCCGCGATGTACTCCTTGGCCGCCGAAACCATCGCCATGTAGCCCTCGCGCGTCATGTTCGAGGTGATTGTCGAGTCGTTGGCGACGGCCGCGGCGCCTTCGAGCCGCGGCGGCACTGCGGATGCGCGCAGCCGCTGCGCCATCTCGTCGATCTTGACCTCGGCGCTGCGATAGGCGGCGCGCGTGGATTGGAATTCCTCGACCGGCACATTCGCGATGATCCGAAGCGTCTGGCGGACGTTGTCGAACATCAGCATCGTGTCGGTGAACATCATGTAGAGGTCGGGCACTCCGAGATCGTCCTCGGCCGTCTCGGGAATCCGCTCGAAGCATCGAACGATGTCATAAGCGAGAAATCCGACCGCGCCGCCGAAAAACCTCGGCAGTCCGGCAAGCTGGGGCGCGCGAAACCGTTTGACCTCGGCCGCGAGCTCATCGAATGCGTTGGTAATCGAGCGGACCTCGATACCGCGGCCGGGCCGGATGATATCCATCCGGTTGGCGCGCGCCCGAATCACCATCGAGGGTTCGGAGCCCAAAAACGTGTAGCGACCCCACTTTTCGCCGCCGCGCACGCTTTCGAGCAGAAAATTGTAATCGCCGCGCGCGACCTTCAGAAAAGCTGAGACCGGGGTTTCAAGATCGGCCGCGATTTCGCGCGACACCGGTATAAGGTTGTAGCCTTGATCGCGCAGATCTTCGAATTCGCGCTCCGTTGGGTACATCATCGTGAGTTCCCCTTGACTCTCCCTCTTCTCCCCTCCGATCGTTCGCCGCGAGGGGCGGATGAGGCCTTCTGTTTTCCCTTCCGCTGTAGAACCTCTGATCCTTTATCGCCGCTCTGCTTAGTCCGAAAATGAAAAGGGCCGCGGGTTTGTCTCGCCCACGGCCCTTTTGGAGTTCGGTTTTGTTGTGAACTACAAAACCAGCGCGCAGGCGAGTGCGTCAGCGTGCCAACGCCAGGCCCAAGCCTTCTGGTTCATGCAGTACTTCATGGTCTCGTTTAATATCCACGCGCAGCCAACCGATGTCAACGGTCAATCGAGGCGTATCCGGGGAAAGCCCGTGCCGTCGCGGCATCCTTCCGAAAAACCGGCCTGAAACGGAAGGATTTTCCCTGAAAAGCGTAACATTTCTTAACATTGGCGCTTAACATTCGCCGAGCAAGGCGCTGCGCGTGCAATCCATCGCGGTTTGGCGCTAGTTTGAGCCAGATGCATTTGCGGAGAGACTGAATGATTCCGTTTTCGGGCAATCCCCTCAATCGCGCGAGCGAAAAGCGCACCGACTCGAACTGGATCGAAGCGAAACGGCGCGACCCATCATCGCTATTCTTCCCGATGTGGCGACTCGAACCGTTCCTGCACGGCGCGGAAGGAACGCCGCCGCCGATGGGACTCGGCATGATCCCGCCCGAGATGGCGGATTCGATCGTCCGCGATGACACCATCTGCATTTTTCTCGGCCTCGATGGAGACAAGGCGATTTTCGCCGTCGATGTCTCGAGCGCGGAGAATCCGGCGAATGGCGGGCCGCTGAAAGGACTCGGCCATTTCCGCGATGCGCGCGCGGCGGGACAGATGGTGTCGATCAGGGATGCGGGAATCATCGCGCAGGCAAAGGCGATGATCGATTGGCATCAACGGCATGGCTTCTGCCCCAAGTGCGGCGCGCCCACGAAAATCATGGATGCGGGTTACCGGCGGCTCTGCGACAGATGCAACTCCGAGCACTTCCCTCGGGTGGATCCGGTCGTGATCATGCTGGCGACGGACGGCGATGCGTGCCTGGTAGGACGCGGCAAGCTGTTTCCGCCCGGGATGTTCTCGGCGTTGGCGGGATTTATCGAACCCGGCGAGACCATCGAGGAAGCCGTGCGGCGGGAATTGATGGAAGAAGCGTCGGTGCAGGTCGGGGAAGTGACGTATTACGCGACGCAGCCCTGGCCCTTTCCGTCATCGCTGATGATCGGATGCTTTGCGAAGGCGACAAGCCGCAAGATCAAGGTGGACGAAAACGAGCTGGCCGAGGCGCGATGGATCGAGCGCGGCATCGCACGCGAGCTGGTAGCGGGCAAACGAGTGGACGGCATGATGGTCCCGCCACCCATCGCAATCGCGCATCATCTCATAAAAACCTGGGCTCTCAGCGAGAAGTGAGGTGCCCACCTTCCCTGCAGGTGTCGGGATTGCGCCTGATAAGGTCTGTCAGACATACCACCTCGAAAGGAACCTTCTGTTCAGCCGTGCCGCCCACGCCCAAGGTCGCGTCAACTCGATTCCTTGATCTTCACAAACGCGGCGACGCGGGCCGACAAGGTGGCGGCGAAGTTTCGAAAGCTGAGCTCGGCGTTGGGTTCCAGAAACTTGCCTCTTAGGCCGCCGGCTGCGCTGGACATCAGGAAGCAGGCGCCGTCGTAAAGCCGCTCGCGGACCAGTCGCTCGCACAGAATCTCGTATCGCTTCGCATAAGAGGCGTTCTGAAATTCACCGCGAATCGGATAGTGTGGCAGGGTTTTTAGCACCGATGATCTTGTTGAATTTGGGTGGTCCTCGAGCATTATCAGGTATCCGAGCCACGGCCTCGCTGAGGGCTCGAAGGAAGCGTATTTGTACGCAGCCCAGAAATCGGTCGAGCTGCCCAGGGCTTCCTCCGCTCGATTGTTGAAATTGTTGCCGAAGGATCCGACCTGCGATTTGATCTCGACAACCGCGATGAGATCGTTTTGGTGTTTGACAATCAGGTCCCAATCTTTGGAAGGACGAAAATAGCCTGGCAAGGTACGATTCGAGACGAAGATGTCCGAATCCGGCATGCCGGCATCGCGTATGACTTTCGCGATCAGCCTGACGAACCCATCCGTGTGTTTCCCGGCGGTAACGGCGGATCGGTTCCCCGCATCTTTTCTGCCTGACTTCCGGCCCTGAAGATGGTGTTGCTTCTCACGAACGGTCCAAAAGTGCCTGATAGCTTTTACCAGTTCGCGTTCCAGATCAGACACTTTCCTTTGATTCCCCGTTCGTCACTATGGTCGCGGCGTCGTACCGCCGTAAGTCCCTCCTGACACGCCGCTCACTCATCCGGAAATATTCCGGGTCAGCTTCAACACCGATGCTGTTGCGGCCCCAGAGTCCGGCCGCAACATTCGTTGTTCCCGTACCCATGAACGGATCAAGAACCGTGTCCCCGACGAAGCTGAACATCCTCACCAATCTTTCCGCGAGCTCGAGGGGATAGGGCGCCGGATGCTCTTTCGTCGAAGCTCCGGTCAGGCCGGTCCATATCTGCTGAAACCAAAGCTTGTGTTTCTCGGCGGGGATGACGCTGAGAATCCTGGTGGCGACGGTCGGACTCCGGTACGCGCCCGCCTTACGTTCCATCAGGATGAATTCGATGTCATTCTTCACCACCGCATTCGGCTCGTACGGTTTGCCGAGAAATCCCCCGCCATTGCCCGTGGCTTCGAATTTGGCGTTGGCGATCTTGTGCCAGATGATCGGCGCAAGATTCGTATAGCCGATAGATCTGCAACGTTCCTGAATTGACGCGTGGAGAGGAACTACCGTGTGGATTCCACCATTTTTGCGCCGAGCGAGGCAGACATCACCCACAACGCAAACCAGGCGCCCACCCGGGACGAGCACCCGATAACAGGCGCGCCAAACCCTGTCGAGCTCGTCTAGAAATGACTCGTAGCTCGAGATAGCCCCGAGTTGGTCCGGGTGCATCCGGTATTCCTTCAGTGTCCAGTAGGGTGGCGAGGTGACGACCAACTCGACCGAATTGTCCGCGATGAAATCAAGCGATCTCGCGTCGGCGTTGAACAACGCGTGCCGCGTGGGCACGCGATGTACGGCAGTCTCGATCCGGCGAAGAAGCGCCAGATCTTTCGCGATCCTGGGAACGACCCTTTGGTCGTTTTTGGCTGAGGCCAGTTCGGCGGGCAGCCAATCTTCGGCATTGATTGGTCCCGTCGGGCACGGCGCGGCACCCGGCAAAGGAAGCTCAAGCAGTTCGCTCATCAACCGATTCTTCTCGTTGTGAAAGAAGCCTCCGCCATCACCGTATTCCACTTTTACAGCAAGGCAGGCACGCGGTACACCGTGCCCGTGGTGCCCCGGGCTCCGACACCGGCCGTGCCTGTTCATCGCGCCCAGATTCTCGGTTCCCCCTTGTTCCGTCAGCCGCCGTCGGCGAAACAATAGGGTCGGCGGTGTTGCCTCGCGTCGCGCTGGCGGGGTTGCTGGCGCTTTTGGCGACGGCCGGCGATGCGTGCCTGGTAGGACGCGGCAAGCTGTTTCCGCCCGGGATGTTCTCGGCGTTGGCTGGATTTATCGAACCCGGCGAGACCATCGAGGAAGCCGTGCGGCGGGAATTGATGGAAGAAGCGTCGGTGCAGGTCGGGGAAGTGACGTATTACGCGACGCAGCCCTGGCCCTTTCCGTCATCGCTGATGATCGGATGCTTTGCGAAGGCGACAAGCCGCAAGATCAAGGTGGACGAAAACGAGCTGGCCGAGGCGCGATGGATCGAGCGCGGCATCGCACGCGAGCTGGTAGCGGGCAAACGAGTGGACGGCATGATGGTCCCGCCACCCATCGCAATCGCGCATCATCTCATAAAAACCTGGGCTCTCAGCGAGAAGTGAGGTGCCCGACGGCGCGCATAAGCCGCCGTCCTACGTACGAAGATTCCGGACGGCTCTGAGGAGAAGATAGTCCAGGAGAGTGGTCGTCTCTGGCACGCCAGTTCACAACCTTCCGCTGTTAGCTCTCGCAACGAACGCTTCGAGCCCAATCAGATGGACGAGGCGTGCGTCTATTATGAATTCGTTGAGGCCGCCGTTCAGGTAAAAGTCCTTGAGCTTCCAGCCCGTGCCGCCCAGGACCAGGTATGCGGCGTGAAACCTGTCTGGATTGCGCTTGATAATGTCTGTCAGGCATATCAGCTCGAAAGGGACCTTCTGTTCAGCGGTTCCGCCCACCTGTTGCCACTTGAGCGAAATAAGATAGGTATGGCCGCGCTCATCTTCCGCGAGGACATCGATCTTATGCACCCCGCCGCCGGGACGGGTACCGACAAGCACCTGTCGCTGAAATTTGTACCCGCCCTTCGACAGTGCCGGCAGAATCAAGTCCTCAAGAACTGCGCCGGTGCGCGTATCTCTCGGTGGCATTGCTCTCAACAAGCCATCCGACGGGCGGGCATTCGCGGTCCCGAGGGCTTGGGACCTTGGTCGCGAGTCGCCACTTGGCTTCCCCCCTGAGCGGAATTGATGTTAGTCAGCGACTATCGCCGATGTCTGAAAGAGGGACGATTGGGCCAGTTCCGCCTTATAACGGTTGACGGCCACGGCAAGGAAGTCCGGGTTCAAATCAATTCCTATGAATCTTCTTTGATGACGAATCGCAGCGATGCCTGTAGTGCCGCTTCCGACGAAGGGATCGAACACCAGGTCTCCGCGGTCGGTCGAAGCGAGAATTATCCGCTCTAGCAAAGCGACGGGCTTTTGGGTGGGATGTGCGCCGAGTTGTTTCTCACCCTTGGCCGGCGCGGGCATCCGCCAGACGGATTTCATTTGACGATCGCCGGCCTGCGCCCGCATCAGCTCGTAGTTGAATTTGTGCTTGCTGCGCCTGTCACGCGCGGCCCAAAGAATTGTTTCGGTCGCGTGAGTAAAATATCGGCAGCTAAGATTCGGCGGCGGATTCGGCTTTTCCCAGGTAATGTCATTCAGGAGCTTGAACCCGAGTTGCTGCATGGCAAAGCCAACGGAAAAGATAACGTGCCGGGTCCCCGACACCCATATGGTTCCGTTCGGGTTCATGGCCGTCTGGCACAATTCAAGCCATCGCCGGTTGAAATCGTGCATCACCTCGACCGATTCAAGCCGGTCCCACGCCCCCTTATCGACAGAGACCATCTCACCGGCGTGACAAGTAACGCCCCCGTTGGAGAGAAAGTACGGCGGATCGGCGAAGATCATGGTGGCCGTTGAAGAGATTCCCAAGCGTGGGATCAGCTCCACCGCATCACCCTGATAGAGAACAAAGTCACCCGAAGCGGAACGGAAATATGGAGAGAGCGTCGGCTCGACCCGCCCCGAGTTTTCCACGTCGTTGGCTTGAATACGCTTCGCCATCGCCCGCTCCTTCACCCGACGACATTGTACAGAAGCGCAAGGTGCCAGCTAAAGGCCCATGTTCCCCGGTCTGTGAGATTTTCAACAATGCGCTTCTCGAAAGGAAGAGCGGTACCCGGAGCCTTACTGACGACCGGTCTGGAAATATTACGGTCCGATGTCAACGCCGGTTGAATGTTGACCCGGTTTACCGCGAGCTCGCCGATCTAAAACTGACCCACCCTGCTGGTGTCTGGCAGGGGGAGAGCGAGGGGGACCTTCCCCCTCGCCGCTCTGTATAGCTGT